>Ga0272444_10000023_pt1 | contig 255486 bp, 236 predicted proteins | sample SSMForm13_FD_201033 | JGI IMG/M metagenome (GOLD analysis project Ga0272444, IMG submission 201033) | Marine sediment archaeal communities from Little Sippewissett salt marsh, Falmouth, MA, United States - SSM-Form-13 | ecosystem: Environmental > Aquatic > Marine > Wetlands > Sediment ... | reverse complement strand
TGCTCGAGCTGGTCGAGATGGAAGTGCGCGAGCTGCTGTCGTCCTACGAGTTCCCGGGCGACGACATTCCGGTGATCAAGGGCTCGGCCCTGGTTGCGCTGGAAGACGGCGACAAGAAGATCGGCGAGGACGCGATCCGCGCGCTGATGGCCGCCGTCGACGCCTACATTCCGACGCCGGAGCGTCCGATCGACCAGCCGTTCCTGATGCCGATCGAGGACGTGTTCTCGATTTCTGGCCGCGGCACGGTGGTGACCGGCCGCGTCGAGCGCGGCATCATCAATGTCGGTGACGAAATCGAGATCGTCGGCATCCGCCCGACGACGAAGACGACCTGCACGGGCGTCGAGATGTTCCGCAAGCTGCTCGACCAGGGCATGGCCGGCGACAACATCGGCGCGCTGCTGCGCGGTGTCGACCGCGAGGGCGTCGAGCGCGGCCAGGTGCTGTGCAAGCCGGGTTCGGTGACGCCGCACACCAAGTTCGTGGCGGAAGCCTACATCCTGACGAAGGAAGAAGGCGGTCGTCATACGCCGTTCTTCAACAAGTACCGTCCGCAGTTCTACTTCCGCACGACGGACGTGACGGGTGAGGTTACGCTTCCGGAAGGCACCGAGATGGTGATGCCGGGCGACAACGTCGAGATGATGGTTGAGTTGATCACGCCGATCGCGATGGAAGAGCGCCTGCGCTTCGCCATCCGCGAAGGCGGTCGCACCGTCGGCGCCGGTATCGTTGCCAGTATCTTCCAACGCGACGCAATAGAGCCCAAAATTTTCGCGGGTAGCGCTACGGATGAGGACGTTGCCAGAGCGACGAAGTCCGATACTCCCGTAGGAAAAAATGCCAATTCGATCTCATTCTATTTCGCGACCTGTCGACGCCCCTCCCAAAAACAAGGCAAATATTTTGGCTCAGAGCGTTCGAACGAGAACCACTACGGTGTAGCGAATGTGCATGTTCCAGAAGTGCGCGATTTTGGAAGCATGGAAAGGCCCTTTCGCTTCAGTATCTTTTCCTTCACCCTATTCGAAGCGAAAGAGAATCCACGCGAACATTTCATCATAGAAGACGTGGAGGAACTTTCTTTGGATGTATGGAAATCAAGAATTGTCAGTCATAATTGCAATGACGCACTGATTTTTGTTCACGGCTTCAACGCAACGTTTCGCGATGCCCTTTTTCGTTCAGCACAAGTATTTTGGGATCTTCAATACGACGGAGTGCCCATCCTTTTTTCATGGGCGTCTGGTGGGAAGGTACCTGATTACATCTTTGACAAGGACAGCGCGCTTCATGCAGGAAAGCACTTTCGTGAATTGCTCAAAAACCTAAGCGCGACCGGTATCGAACGTATATATATCATTGCGCACAGTATGGGTAACTATATGCTCGTGAACGCCTTGGACGGGTACTGCCAAGAAATCGCTGGTCTCGGCATCAAAGAAATCATGATGGCATCACCAGATATCGATCTAGACGTTTTCCTTCAGAAGATGCCGCAACTGTGCGATGTGGTGCCTGGATTGACGCTCTACGCTTCTTCGGCAGATCGTGCTCTCAAATTGTCTATGAAGTGCGCACGGAATATCCCTCGAGCTGGGTATATTGCAGAAGAAGGCCCAGTCGTTCTTAAAGGCATCGACACGATCGATGTCACCGCGATCGGTGAAGAACCTCTAGGACTTGGCCATGGTGCGTACGCGGAGCAAGCCTCAATATTGAACGATATTGGACAGCTGCTAGAATATAGTACTCGGCCACCTCACAAGCGGCTCGTTCAACTGAGAGGTATGCCGGTCGGTGAAAGGGAGCCGAAATGGTGGCGGTTCGCGGGTTGATAAATCTAGGCCGCGAGACTTATGAAAGGCTCACTGATTATAGGTCGTTCGCTTGCTGGCGTATCGAGCAAAATGAAGATTTGGACAAACAGCCTCTAGCAATTAAGGGCTATGAAAACGGGGGGTTGTTTCTGCCTTAGGGATGTATCAGAAACCGCGAACGTTACTACTACTAAGAATATCACTAAAGACAACTGGAGCGACGAGCGAAAGGTTGAGTAGATTCTCGTATCTCTTGAGATACTTGCTATACATCCGCCATCCTGTCGCGCAACTCTGAAGCCGTCATTCCGCTCTTAGCCCCGAGGCTGCCTGTCGGCATCGCGCCCCGTCGCCGTCATTCGCGATAAGACGTTAGCGCCCCAGAAGTAGATGTTCCTAACAGCCTGATCCAAGGCCTAAGACGGGTGGAAAAAGAGCATTCGTTGCGGTGGAAACCAATGGCGGCATTGGGGACAAAGCTGTCGTCTGGAACCAAAGGGCAAAGGTCTGGAATGGGGCCGGGAGCCGTCGATCTTATTCTGGAAAGCGAGGCGCAAAAGCAAACTTACAAAACGCTCTCGAACCAAGTGGGGGTAGTTCGAATCTCCTCTGGTGGAGGGCCGGGACTGACGCCCAATCTTTTCTAACACATAAGTAATTATAATAACACGATTTATCAGTAGTGCCGATGAGCATTCAACTCAATCAGAACCGGTAACAAGCAGGCAGCTTATACTATGGTATTTTTCTGTCGCAAAACAATGCTATCCTTGATAAGATATCATACATTGTAAGCTGGGGAATAGAAGTGCAGATTGGCTTACTATTTTGGGTCACGGTATTTTCTGCATTCTCGGTCTCGTCCGCATGGGGCTGCGCGTTGCCGGTCACGGCGCCGTTGGCTTTCGAGCGAAGCAACTGGCGTGATGTCGAGGCGCTCAAGACCGATCACCCGTCGAATGCCGACATCGCGCGTCGGCAAGATTTGGAGCGTGACGGCCATGGCTCGCTCAATATCGATCTCTACACGCTCACAATCGATGCTAATGGGCAGTCTGCGTCGTCCCTGCTGAGAGAGCTGCGCCTCAGCTTGGACCGCGTCATCTTTGCTGGCACTACCTACGCGGTAGCTCCACTGAACGAACGTGAAGAGGCGCTATGGACTTCGCAAGACCCTAGCGGCGCGGTGATGGTGTTCACGCTCGCGGGCATCGACGGTGTATTTCCACTGGAGCGCGGCGCCGTCTTCGTCGCGTGCAATGCGCCGGAATCGTTCGTCTTCTCCACCTTGGAGATGAGCCCTTACGGACTGCACCCCGTGGCAGGCAATCGTGCTTTCGGCGTCCGTGACAACGGCGACGGCTCTTTGATGATTTATACGAAAGCTGCGGATCGTATCGTGAACGCGGGAGCGTTTTCGGCACTCAACGCCGCGCTCCGGGAAGAGATTTTTTCCCAAGGTGACCAAGTTTGGCGACGCATGTTAACCAATCTGAAGAACGTCTATGCAGATCGGAACCCGCGCGATCCCTTCATATTCAGCGAGCGGGTTCAATATTGAAGCAATACGAGAGGAATAGATGAACGGGAACGACGCGTCTCTGACGATCCGCAAGCGCAGTCGCCTTCCCGAAGGTCGGGTCGTCCAGGTGACGGTCTCGCGGCTGAGCGTGTCACGCGTCGCCCTACTTGTCTTGGTCTTCGGAGTATTTGCCTTTCTCGGCGGCGTCGCGGCCGGAACTGGAGGGTATTATCGCCACGCGGTTGACGCAGCGACAAGCAGTCTTGGGGAAGACAATCATCTGAGAGATTTGCTTCTAGCCCCAGACCGCGCAATAGGGCCGTCCCTTGCTGAGCGGATGAGCGCGGTCGAGAGACGATTGCTTGAGATCTCGGCAGGCTATGACAAAGAACGCGAGCTCCGGGAAAGCTTGGAGGCGGCCTTCAATTGGCTCGCTGGCGAGCAGGGAAAGCTAAAAGCTTCGATCGATAATATGGAGGGCTCCGTCGAGGATGCAAAGAATGCGAGCGATCACGCCCGCGCTGCACTCCACGGCCTGCAAGCAGCCATTGAAAGAGCGCGCGAGCTAGCGGCCGATCCGGGGCAACCACAAGAAGAGGAGATGGAGAATGAGCCCCTTTAGGAGCAGATTGCTGCAATCCACCACAGCAGGCGCAACGGCGATCTCAGTTGCCATTTCGAGCACGTTCTTTCCATTGGTCGCGTCAGCACAATCGACAGCACAGTCGACAGCAGACGGTCAGGTCTTGTTGAACGCGACAAGTCAGCAAACTACGGAGCAGCGTCTCCTAGACCTCGAAAGCGAACTTCAGCGGGCAAACCAGACCATAATGGCGCTTCAAAACGGGCTTGGCGCGATGGCGAAGACGGTCGCCCAAACGCAGCAAATGGGGCAAGAGACTCAGGCGCTGGTCGACGAGGCGCGGACCAGAATCCCTGACGACCTGCCAGAGGATCTTCGTCGAGCAATCGAGGGCGCCTTGGACAAAGTTCGTCCAGGCGACTGGGCAAGAGATTTATCGACTGACGAGGCCGTCGGTGTCATTGAAGACCTGAAGCGGGAAGCCGAGCGCATACGGGAACAGGTCGAGGCCTCTCGCAACGCTCTCAACGACACCATCCGCACGACATGCGGCAGTGCGGTCGCCGCAGACTGGACTGCCGATCGTGCCGTCACAGCCTTGGAAACGGGCGTGTCACTGCCGTCTTGTCTCCAGAATGAGCAGGGCGAGCCAATCGACGACCTGAAGGACTATCTCGCTCAGCAGCAAGCCGGACAAGCCATGGCCGCGTCCATGAACGCGATGATGATGGCGGCGATGTCTACCGGCAATCCGTATGTCATCGCCGCTGCCATGGCGCTCATGGTCATCCTCGCGATCTTTGGAGACGGCGGCGGCGATGGCAACGGGAATGGTGAAAGTGACCGTGGGCGCAATGGCGTGGACAACAATCCAACAGAGCCCAATCCGAATCCCGACGACCAAGAAGAAGTGCGCGTGACTGATGGAGACCGTCAGGCAGGCAACGCCGGCGACTATGCAAGGTTTACGGTTGCAGGGCCGCGCGTCGCTGTAAATCCCGGACCAACTGGGGATTTTGAAGCTTTTAGCGCTGTTTGGGGGCCGCCGTCATTTTTTGTTGCAGGAAGACCCGACCCGATAACCTTACCACCCTTCAGCAACCAGACATTCGTTGACGCCGTCGATGGTCCGTCGAAGTCATTCGGCATCAGGATCACGTTGGAGGGCTGCGCCGACGAGGACGTCGTCTGGCTCGTCGTTGTCGACGGCGCCTACGAGGTTGATGCCGACCGGCTGTCCGGTGTCTGCCTGCCGTCGCAAAATTGACGTTTTCCGGATCCTCGGCTGATGAGACGTTCGGCACCCAACCCCTTCGGCACCTCGCTCATCGACCTGCTTGTCGGGGCGTTGGCGATCGTAGCGCTGCTTTGGGTGCTGAACGCCCCAAACACGGGATACACCGGATCCGGAGAAGAGGAGCGCACGTCGGGCTCCTTCAGTGTGGAGCAGTATGGTGCGGCGCATTTCCGTTCGATCCGCATCCGGCATGGGTCGTGGTGGGAAGCTGAGATCGTCATCGAGCTTTCAGGTGAGGTGGTGCAACTCAATGGGGGCGCGCCGTCAGCGTATGTGGACCGAGCGAGTGGTCTAGCGTTCGACGGAAGCGATCCGAAGCGTCTTGTCTATACGCTTCCTGACCCGGATTTCGACGACCCGACCACAGTAACGGTCGTTGCCGCATCTCCAGGGGGCAATTTCCGTCGCGGGTTACATGTAGTCGTAGAAAATCTTTCTGGACCGCGCCTACAAGTCAACTTCCACATAGCGCCGTGTTGCGACCCTAACGCGCTGCACTTTCTCGAGACGACTGTGCGTTCAGGAAACGGCGATCGCAAGGATATGCGTTTCTGGCACGAAGCAGGCATGCTGCAGCAGGCCCTGAGCAATAATCACAATCGCTACACAGTCTCGGGGCCCACCAGCAATCCTGATGTTGAAGATCATTGGATCCAGAACCTTGAAGAGCATATCCTTAGCGACGCGCCGGTACGGCCACACACTTTCCATTTGGACGCCGCCAAACGGTTTTACTCCGCCGGGTCTTCCATTACGGAATGCGTTGCCCTTCAATCAGCGAACGACGCACCAGGCGTTCTCCGCGTCCGTTTCGAACCTGATGGCGACGTCTCCGTCAAGGCGTTGGACAGCAACGAGGCCGGCGGTTCTTCGGCATCACGCGAGCCGGCATACGTGTCCCTCATGAGCGGAATGGACACGCTCGTCGAGACGCTCCCGTCGCGTATCGTCGACAATGCCCCGTAGAGCCCTTGACGAGCCGGTCGGGCTCTCGATGCTCGATCTCATCTGCGGCCTATTCGGTCTGATCGTGGTTCTTTATGCGATTACTGAGCGTTACGACCGCCGTCCTGGCGTCGTCCGCGCCAATCTCGGGATCTTCAAGGCCGAGTTGGAGGCCGGAAATAACATCAACCTCAACCTCGAAGTCCGGATCGGCGCGGACGTCTATCAGTCCTGGCCTCTCTGCACGGATTACGAGCTGCTCCGTTGGACCACTTGCAAGCCAGGACTGCTCGAGGGCGTCTCCGAGCATGAAGAAGAGATCACGGGTCTCGGCGTGGCGCTTGATACGACATCAAGGGGAACCTTGATCGGTTCGGGAGACGTCACAGTGCACCTCATGACCAAGACACATTCCTATTCCTGTACTCTTTCGCTCGCGTCAGGATTTCGCGCCAGCATCAACTTTACCAACTCCGCCGCCAGCCCCAATTGCGAACAAGAATAATGAGGCGTTTACTTCTGACCATCGTTTTTGTCGCAGTTTATGGTGGATCATCCGCGGCGCGAGATGCAGCAGATCGCCTCTCGGATCTTCAGGATCGCTTTCTCGGCGGACGACCGGGATGCCTCGTAACGACTGAGCCAAAAGTGAATGGCCTGGTCTGGGAGGATTTGAACGACGGATGGACTGGGATCGTCGCCAATGACGAACCCAGCCCGTCTTCGTGGGGGGCCACTTCAGCGTCGGCTGTCGATCCCTGCTGGAGTGGCGTCGGCCAATGCGCCGTGTATATCGGCACGCCTCCCGGCGAGGCCACATGTGTCAAGGGCCAGCCGAACCTTCTACCGGGCGTGAGAAGCAACGTGATGATCTTCGCGGACCCGGTAGCCGCCGGCGTCGAAGGCCTCGGCCGACTGGCCCGCGGTCTCGAGGAAGGCGACACGATGGTCAGCCTTAACGGCGACGCCGCGATCTGGATGAGCCGCCGCTCGGACGGCGCGATGCGCGTCCGCATCGAGATGGCGGGCCAGATCATCAGGATCGCCGCCATGAGGGATCCGCCAGTGACCTTAGACATCGCGCGCCTCGTTGCTGACTGGCGTGCACTCGGGTCCGTGGACCTCGCGGCAGCCGGCCCGCTTGGCGTCGCGACGGAATCAAGGGCTATTGCGAGCGGGGTCTGCTTCGAATTGAACGATGCATCGGAGACTAGGTCACGCTTGGAGATGGCAGAAAGCGTGCTTCCAATGTCCGGCGCGCCTGCCTCAGGACCTGAAGCAGAAAATGCCTTTGCAGACTTATTGTTCGCGGCGCTCGGATGGATACCCGACGCAGGCTCCTCCTCCTCTTTCACGGTCGATCAGGACCCTCGAATTTTTATTGCCCGAACTGGAGAAGCCCTATCATGTCCATAACCCTGCGCATCATGGGCTTTTTCTCCCTTCTCGCCGGCGTGCAAAGCGAGGCTGGAAACGGAAAACGGTTTCTCGCACTGCTCATGCGCTTCTGTACGCTCACGGCCTGGAGCGTGATTGTAGTGTTCCTCATTAACGGTTGGACAGTCTCCCATATCAATCCGGAAAGGGCCTTTGCCCGGATTTCTGCCATGACGAAGGCGGATTTCACCCCAGTAAGCGAGGACCTCGATGGTCTTCTCTTGCTCGCGCCTTTCAGCAATGACGCTCGCGACACATTCGGCGTCCGCGTCCGTCTTCTCGATCCTGGGGAGGCTGAGCTCGGCCGACTGCGCGACCTCTTGGCGGCGGCTCAGGAACTCGAAAACGCATCTGAGGACCCCGCTTCGGATACCGGCGTGGCCGATGCATGGCGCGCCTATCGCAATGCTTATGATGGCGTGATCGCCTCTGCTCCCTCCACGCATGGGACCGAGCCCTTTAATTGTGCTCGAAGCGGCAGAGACCTCTGCCTCTACCGGGTCGAGACATTCCTTTCTGTGCCGAGGATGACTGACTTTAAGCGGATCGAGTTCCCAGCGACAGCCTACTCGATCTCCGAGGTGGCGATCGAGGTGGCGCTTGAGGACGAGGATGTTACGTTTACAACGTCAAAGCGTGAGGCGGTCAGAACACAAATCGAGGGCATCCTGACGGATGGCGAGGGCATGTTCCTCCCGAACGAAAGTGAACTGCTCCGCGGCAGACAGTTCAACGGAGAGATACAGGCGACCGTCTATTTTTTGGGGGCATGGGCGACGGGCATCATGCTTTTCTTGTTTCTTGGCTCGAGATTGTCGAATGCAGTCATTCGACGCTACAATGAGATCGAAATAGACGACAGCGAGTTGGTGATTGGCCCGGCCAATCCTACTGCCGTCGAAAGTGCGGGTGAATTAGCCCGCGACGAGAGCGCCTCACCACGATCAAAAGGTGGGGACTACGTGAAATCCCCCAAGAAAGAACGCGGTGGCGGCGAAGATAACCAGGTTGCGTCAAGCTACATCGTTCCGTCCCCAACACCATGGAGTCCGCGATTTGCGGAGCGAGCTGCGCTCGATCTGACCGACGCGACAAGCATTGCCGCATATTACCAGCAGGTGGCGCAGTTTTTCCGCAAACGATCGTCTTGTCTCGGCGTGATGGTCGACCCACCCATTCTCCGGTTCCGTACAGCAGCGACACGGGCGCTCGCCAATACGCGAGACACCAGCATCCTGCCGGGATTCCTCGAAGCACAGCGGGAGACGATCAACGGCTTCTACGACGCACGCCTCAGTCCGGTGCGTTTTCTCCTGTGGGCCATCCCGACGATCGGCTTCATCGGAACGATCATCGGCGTAAGTGGTGCGCTGTCAGCGACGACAAATCTGCAGGCGGCTCGGAACCTAACGGCGGCAGCGGCTCAGAGTGAGGTGGCAGCCTTTATGGGTTCGGCCTTCGACACGACGCTTGTGGCGCTTTTGGTGGCGGTCGTGGTCATGCTGGTGTTCTACTCCCTCCAAGGGGCGGAGGACCGCATGACGCTCCTTGAGCGCAATTCGGCCGAGCGCGAGGTCCTGGAGATCGCGCACCTAGTCAGAAAGCCAGGGGACACGGTTGATCTTGCACAGCAGCTTATCTCTCTCGGCGTGAGCGCGGAAGTTCTAGAGAAAGACCTCAGACTGTTTCCGGGGCACATGCAGGCCATGCAGCAGACAATCTTGGATCTGCAGCGCCGTGAAAGCGAGATGGAGGCCCTTATCGCCAGCGGCAGATCGAGGGGGATACGCTCGGGTGGATGGCGCGGCGCATTCATCCTGGCCATCCTGTTGGGCGGAGGGTATGTGTTTATAGTCATGGGCGGCATGCAGCGTCTTCAGGACGCGCTCGACCAGTTCCGAAGTGTGTTTTGAGCGTAATGTTGCATTCATGCAACGTCGCCGGACGACACTCGTTCGTATCAAGCTCACGACCGCTGTATTGTTGAGGTTCTCTCGGCCGGAATGTCGTAATTTGGCAGCGAAGCGGCCAATCAGGTTCTCTAATTGAGTGAGAACTATGGGCTCGAAGCGGACGTTCGCCGCGATCAATCAGTACTTCCGAAGTGGATAGGCATTCCAATGGCAACTTTCCGCGAAATGCTGCCAGCAACGGACGGTCCGAAAGCGGCCCCAAAGCTGACTTCTAGCTCAGCGACCTCGTCGCTGGCAGAGCCGTTATTGGCGCTACCCGGGTACCGATGAAATAATCGTTCCCCATGGGCGCAACATCGAACGTGCAGGTGAATATCTCCTCACGAATGTTGCCAGCGCGGTCCATGAAAGAAATACGCTCCCTGCGGATGCGCCGTTCGCCACCGCCCAGGCACGCTCCCATTTCCAATCGTAGACCGCAAGGGCTTGCGGATCGGGTTTTTCGGCTGATGTGGTATTCGTCACGTCCGCGATGGCTACATAGCCGACGTACCCCCCCAAAACAGTACGACGATTGGCAGACCAATCATATTAATTCTTCGGCGGATCGCATTCATCGTTCGCCACCGAGGTTTGAGATGTTGACGAACAACAAGCAGATGAGGCCCGAAGCTGTCGTCCGGCAAGAATCCTCAGATTTGAAGTGAAAGCTAAATTCTTCTCTTTCCTTTTTTCGAATTACCAACGTCGAGGCCGTTACTATTTCAGTCCACGCCATGTGAGAGACTGACTTGAAAAACGACAACGCCTATGTCCGGAACTTCGGAGTAATCACCGATCTGGGCGAGCCGCTGCCTTGGACGGAGGGGGTGGCAAACATCTACGAGCATATCGCGTGGTACACGGCCACCGTTCTCGGTGTGACCAAGACGACTTTCTGGAAGACGATCCTTCAATGGAACGACGACCCATCCCTTGCCGGGTTGCCAATCGATCAACGGGTGGAGGCGATCAAGGCGCGGCTGCAGGAAGAAGTAAACCGCAACGAGGCAAAAGACCGCTACGAGAAGCTCGGGTCCACTATAGCAAAGCCGTACGAGTGTCTCAGGCGGCAGCGATTTTTCTCCGAAGACTACCTCAACAAGGAGTTCGACCTCTTTCTGTCACTGGCTTCCGACGATTACATTTCGGCGCTCTATGGGGAGGTCTTTCAATTTAACTTCCCCGGCTCGTGGTCCATTCATGGCAACGGCGGGCGTTTTCAGGTGTCGACGCTATATGAGATGCAGATGGACAACATCGCTTACAACCGCGATTGCCATCGGCTGGTAGCGAACGAGTTGAAGCTCGGCGGCAAGAAGAACAGGGACCAAATCCTGAAATATGCTCGCCTGTTCCAGACGCTTATGGATAGGGCGTTGGTTCCCGGTGACACCGAGTTCTACCTGCTGTTCATTTCCGATCAGGAAGGCGATCCCAACTGGGAGGTGGAGATCGGGGCAGAGATTGACCATATTCGCCGGGTGGGCCGGAACGGGCAAAAACGACTGGTCGATCCCGAAGTGATTGAACTCGCAAGGCGTGTTCCGAAAGCGTTCCTCACGTGGCATCAACTGAATGACTTCAATGAGCAGTGGATGTTACAATTGAAGCCCGAGCAATCGGTCGAGAAGAAACTGCTGTCAGGCTTCAACCAAACGCTCGGCGAAAAGTACTACTTGCAGTCGCAGTGAGGGAGTTAGCCGATGGGCTGGGTTTCGAAGCGAGAAGACGAAATCGAGCGGCGCGACGGGGAGCAGCCCAGATTTCCAGTCACTCGGACGGCGGATGTTTTTGCCACCGCCAGAGCGAGCGTTTCTTTCCCGACGCAACAGTCGGCGATGGTGCTTGATGAAGCTGCGGCGATGCAACTCGACCAAATTCAAGAACAGCTGGAACGTGATGGGCAGAGGCTAGCCGAGGTCAGTAGGTTGACGGACGAAGCGCAGTTGTCCGGCGACATGGAGCAGCTACATAAGGCAATGAAGCGATGGAATAAGGCGCAGAAGGCATTTCGGGACAGTGCTGTCGAGTTGGCAAAATTCCTCGCCCCTCGTGTGCGCCAAATGCCCACCAGTTCGCGCAAGCGAAGTTGGCAAAGAACGGTAGCACAGCTTCGCCAAATGCGTTTTCTTCGTTAGCTATTCGCAATTCAGGTGCCCGACTACGCTTTCGTTCTTTCATCCGGCACCGATGAAATAGTCGCTCCCCATAGGCGCAACATCGAATGTACAGGTAAACGTATCCTCGCGAATGGCGCCACCGCGGTCCATGAATGAGATGCGCCCCTTGCGGATACGCCGTTCACCAACTGCCCAGGCGCTGCCCCATTTCCAATCGTAGACGGCAAGTACCTGCTCGGCGATTTTTTGCTTACAGAGTTCCATCTCGCCGGCATGATCGCTTTCGCCCCATTCGAGAGGCCGGGTTCCGCTGTTCTGGAAATGGGTTTGTGGATCGGGCGCTCCGACTGATGTGGTATTCGTCACGTCGGCGATTGCTATGTAGCCGACGTATCCCCAAAACAGAACGACGATTGGCAGACCAATCATATTAATTCTTCGGCGGATCGAGTTCATGGATCGTTACCGAGGTTCGAAGTCTTGCCGAACAACAAGCAGATGAGGGCCGTAGCCATCGTCCGGCAAGAAGCGTGCGAGGCCATGAGCTTCCTCGCTCTTGTCTCCGCGCACGATCTCACCCTGCTGGTTCTTTGCGAGAAGTGAGCAGCCTCGTGTCGTGATGGCCGTCTTGAAGCGCCCTTCATTCCACAAATCGAAGGCTTCGCCGAGGCTTCGCCACGTGTAGCATCCGATTGTATGTTGGGATGCGAACGCTTTCCCTTCCCAATTTCGCTCGCCGGCGTGACCTGCGGTGACTGCCAAGGTGAGAACGCCGATAGTGCCGAAAACTGTCTTTCTCAATGTGTGCTCCTTCGTTCAAAGGCTTCGTTTTGGTCGCATGGAGCGGAATGCCTGTTTTCCCGCAAGCTGTAGTGTAGATGCAGAAAGTTGCCGTATGATTACATGTTCCCAAAAAATATCGATAATTAGTCACTGATGGCCGCCCGGGCGTCGCCGTACTGCTTTCCCGACGGAGGTCGGGATGAGCGAATTACAGGTCAGATTTGGTCGCCTCTTGGCGGCACATCGAAAACGCCAAGGGCTTACGCAGGAACAATTGGCAGAACGCGCTGCCATCAGCATCGATACCGTCCGCAAGCTCGAAGGAGGATCGAGTGGCGCAAGCTTTCCGATGATGGAGAGAATAGCCGCCGCGCTTGAGCTTGATCCAGCGGAGTTGTTCACGACAGAAATCCCATCAGGGGCGCTTGGAAGAACCAAAGTGAACGCGATCAGCTTGAAACTGGCCGCCTTGTCGGCAAACGAACTGGAATGGGTTTCTGATCTGCTCGATGTCGCGTTGCGAGCGAAACCGATTTCAGCACCGGGAAACTAAAGGTGGGCTGTGACGGTGATCAAAGTAACGCGCCCGCCGCATTGTTAGTGAATAGATCACCTTCCCGAATATAGCGGGCGAGCATCGCATCCGACGTGTGACCCGTCTGCTGCCGGATTTTCATGGTCGATGCCCCGGCCATTGCCGCACTGGTCGCGAAGCCTGCCCGCAGCGAATGGCCGGAATATTGCTCGGGGTCGATGCCCGCCTGTTGCAGCCGGGTTTTCAAGATGATCGATACGGCTTCGCCCGACAGGCGTTTCGCATGAATTCGGGAATGACGATCCAGAACGCGAAAGACCGCGCCTTTCTCGATTTCCGCCGTCGTAAGCCAAGTCTCGATGGCCTTCACAGGGCACCAGCGGGTTCGTCCGAATGGGATACCTATCCGCCGTCCCGCGCCTTCCTGATCGGTTTTGGAATGGCGCAAGGTGACGATCATGCCCTGGCGGGCATACTCGACGTCCTCCACGTTCAAGTCGACCAGTTCAGATCGCCGGAAGCCACCGGCAAATCCCACGAGGAGCAGGGCTTTGTCGCGGATATCCTTGGGCCGGTCTCCCATCTGTTCGAGGACGGCGAACAGGTCGTCCTTTAACAACGGCTTTGCCTGCCTCTGAGGTGTGCCGCGCAATCGTTTCATGCCGCGAAGAGCTTGCCGTACGAGTTCGCTCTTGGCGGGGTTGTCGGTTCCCATGGCGTTGTGCGCTTTCGACAAGCTGGCGATGCGCCTGACAATGGTGGCCGGCGCGTATTCTCCCGCCATCGACGCGACATACGTGGCGACGAATTCCGGTGATGCGGGAATGCTGCCCCCGAATTGACGGAAATGCGCCAAGTCCGAACGATAGGCCCGCCGGGTTGCGTCGCTGACTGCGGAAGTCAGGAGCGTTTGCAGGTCGAGGGTTGCCGTCGGTGGCGGACTGGCGCTGATGCAATTAATTGCACTGTCATTTTATATGGCCGGCTCAGTGCAATTAATTGCAATTGTACGCATGGGCGCATTGCTGAACCGTTTGGCGCTTCCGTCCAATTCTAACGATGTGCCGTTTTTTCGGAAATGAGCTTCGGTCATCGGGCATTCCTCCCGGCTACCGCAACCCTGCATTGGTGAAGCAGGTCCAAATACTCCTTGAGGATCGAGAGCGCGTCGGAGACGAGCGTTCGGGGTAGTCCCTGATGAGTAAGGTGGGCGACCTCTGCCGTGCGTAACAACGCCTGTGAGCCGGGATAGATGAGCCGCTGATCCACGTTCTCTCCCTCGAACCGAAAAATCAGTGTCCCATAAAAAGCTCGTGCTGATCTCGCGGAAGCCAGCGGAGAGCGAGTTGGTCGATCTCCCTGCATTCGCGCTGGAACCGCCTGATCGCTCGCTTGCCGAGCATCGTATGCATATCCAGTGCGAACGTCGGCCATCCGCCTATCGTGGGAGCATCCAGCAGTTCCTGTTTCCGAACGTCGATCTCCCCGCTACTTGCGGCCAAGAGCCATATCAACGGCAAGCTCAGAGGATGGCCTTCATTCGTTCTGGTTGATCCCATTTGCGCGGTTGCAAGGACATCGGGACGCACGCCCATCGCTTCGTAGATATCGAGCAGATCACCGAACGATCCGATCCGGTTTGGCAGGTTGAGTGCTGGAAACCGCTTTGTCCCTGCCACGAGCCAAGCTGCCAGAATACGTTCCCCGAGCAGGCGGTCATCTGCGGCAACGATGTCGCTTAACGTATTCGTTCCCAGATCGAGGAAAGAGGATCGTTGCTCTCTCAGTTCGGGATGCAGATCGGCGATAACGAGCGCATCGCAGGCGTCGCGTGATTTTGGGGCCTCGCACAGTCGAGCTACGAGATTGGCGGCAAACGACCAATCGCCGCCTCTTTCCGCACGCCACTGTTTTCTGCCGGAGATGGCGAGAACTTCATGGACGAGTTGGAGATCGCCGATCCCCACATCCTCCAGTGCGATGACGACGATGCGACGTCAGAAACGGTCTGGCTGCCGGTCCAGAAGAAAGCTGGCTGCCAACAGCGCCGGGAACTGTAGACCTCGCCGGATCGACTTCTGAAGAGCCGAAGTTGCCAGCCACGGATCGGGAAGTACATCGGCATGATCGGGCCGATCTGGAGTGGAAAAGATGTCGGGACACGTCACTCGAAAATCTCCTGTTTTGAACCACAGGAAAAGTCTTGCGCGTTACCCTCGCCACGTCGCGGAATTACGGGGGGGGTCGGCTGATTATCATGCGTGAATTCGGAGGCGTTTCAGGTGTCCCTTTACTTGTCCCGGGAACTTAAGAGACAGCGTTTTTCGGAGGGTGGGACACCTCCTTTGATGCCGGTTGGATAACCGCTGCATCCTTCGGTGGTCTTCCTCCCGAATAGACACAGGTTCGGTCTGTCAGTCGGGTTCGGGAAGGTATTCCCCCAGAATTCCCCCGCTTCGCCATCAAAATTCGGTCGGCGCGAGCATCAAACGACGGGGGAAAAGGGAGTGCTCCCCATATTAATGTCTGATATTATTGGAGAAAATGGTGCTGCCGGAGAGATTTGAACTCTCGGCCTCTCCCTTACCAAGGGAGTGCTCTACCCCTGAGCTACGGCAGCATGACCGGAAAATCGTGAGCGGCTTCTGCCACAAGCGATTTCAGAGCGCAAGGCGTAATCACGGTCAATTCGCAACAGCTTCGCCAACCGCCGGAAGCGGGCAGGGGGCTTTGCCGCGAAAGCGAAATGGGTCATACCGGCTGCATGAGTGCCGATAAGCCGAAAGACCACCGCAAGGAACGGCTTGCCAAGCAATTGCGCGCCAATCTGGCGCGCCGCAAGGCGCAGGCGCGGGCCAAGCGCTCCGGCGATGCGGATATTCGGCCCGACGGGCTGGCCGCGACGAAGGATACGCCGAAAGACGGGGATCGCGACAAGGACGGAAACTGAGCCGAGGCGGCGTTGCCTTGAACCGGCCATAAGCATGCGTTAAACGCCCGCTTTTACGAATGAAGGTCGCCGCGGCTCAAGCTTCGCGGTATCCGGCCGCCCGAGGGGTTTGGGAACAACACATATGGATCAGATCAGAATCAAGGGCGGCAATGCGCTCAACGGCGTCATTCCGATCTCCGGCGCGAAGAACGCCAGCCTGCCGCTGATGATCGCGTCGCTCCTGACGGACGACACGCTGACGCTGGAAAACGTGCCGCACCTGGCCGACGTGGAATCGCTGATCCGCATCCTGTCCAACCACGGCGTCGACTATTCGGTGACCGGCCGGCGGCAGGCCGAGGATTCCAACTATGCGCGCACGGTGCATTTCACGGCACGTAACATCGTCGATATCACGGCGCCCTACGAGCTGGTCTCGAAGATGCGGGCGAGCTTCTGGGTGATCGGGCCGCTGCTGGCGCGGATGGGCGAGGCGCGGGTTTCGCTGCCGGGCGGCTGCGCCATCGGCACGCGTCCGGTCGACCTGTTCATCGAGTCTCTGGAAGCGCTCGGCGCGGATATCGACATCGACAACGGCTATGTGCATGCCAAGGCGAAGAACGGGCTGATCGGGGCGAATTACAGATTTCCAAAAGTCTCCGTCGGCGCCACGCATGTGGCGCTGATGGCGGCGGCGCTCGCCAAGGGCGACACGATCCTGGAAAACCCGGCGCGCGAGCCGGAGGTCGTCAATCTCGCCGACTGCCTGAACGCGATGGGCGCGAAGATCGAGGGCGCGGGCACGGACGAGATCCGCATCACCGGCGTCACCTCGCTGTCGGGCGCGCGGCACCGCGTGATCCCCGACCGCATCGAGACCGGCACCTATGCGATGGCCGTCGGCATGACCGGCGGCGACGTAGTGCTGAAGGGGGCGCGGGCCGACCTGCTGGAAAGCGCGCTCGACGTTTTGCGCGGGGCGGGCATCGATATCACGGAAGTCGACGACGGCATCCGCGTCTACCGCAACGGCAACGGGCTGATGCCGGTCGACGTGCGCACCGATCCCTATCCGGGCTTTCCGACCGACCTGCAGGCGCAGCTGATGGGCCTGATGAGCATGGCCAACGGCACATCGCATATCACCGAAACGATCTTCGAGAACCGTTTCATGCATGTGCAGGAGCTCGCCCGTCTCGGCGCCGACATCTCGCTTTCCGGCCAGACGGCGACGGTGCATGGCGTGCCGGTGCTCAAGGGTGCGCCGGTGATGGCGACGGATTTGCGCGCCTCGGTGTCCCTGGTGATCGCCGGGCTTGCCGCCGAGGGCGAGACGACGGTCAACCGGGTCTATCACCTCGACCGCGGTTTCGAGCGGCTGGAAGCGAAACTGCAGGCCTGCGGCGCGGAAATCGAGCGCATCTCCGAGTAAGCGCCTTCCCGCGGCCCCCTGCCGCCGCGATCCGGTTGCGTTGCAGCATGGAAAGCCGTATCAGCACTGCGGAACGGCGGCGAAACACCCGCCTGTCACAAACCAGGTATCGGGGACGATGGACCGGCTCAGACTGATGGCGCTCGATGCGGAGGACCTCGCCGTGATCTCGGCGCAGGTGCAGGACGCCGTGACCAGGCCCGACGCGATCGACTTCCGCCCGCGCGAAAAACGCTTCACGCTCGTTGTCAACCGCTTCGCCTGGGATGCCTCGGAGAAGAAATCGGGCGCCGGCAAGGCCTTTGAGCGGCGACAGTCGGTTCTCTCTTTTGCCCGGGTTCTGAACGTGCGCAGCACCGGTATCCGGCGCGGCGACACCGACCAGGTGCTTTCCCTTCTAGCCATCCGCTTTTCCGAAAGCGATGCGCCGGCCGGAATGATCGAACTCGTCTTTGCCGACGGCCCGCTGATCCATCTCGACGTGGAATGCGTCGAAGCGCAGCTGGAAGACCTCGGCGGCGCCTGGGAAACGCGCTTCAAGCCGCGCCATCCCGCCAACTGATCCGCGCGGAGACAGATCTTGCCGCAATTTCTCAATGCCAGCGCCGCCGATTTCGAAACCCGGTTCAAGGCCTTTCTCGGCACCAAGCGCGAGGTGTCGGCCGATGTCGATGCCACGGTGCGCGCCATCCTGGAGGATGTGCGGGCGCGTGGCGATGCAGCGGTGGTCGAGTACACGAACAAATTCGACCGGCTCGATCTCGCCGATACGCCGATCCGGGTCAGCGCCGAAGAAGTCGAAAAGGCCGTCGAGGCGGCCGATCCCTCGGTGATCGAGGCGCTACGGCTGGCGCGTGACCGCATCCGTTCGCATCACGAGCGGCAAATGCCGCAGGACGACATCTATACCGATCCGATCGGCGTGACGCTCGGTTCGCGCTGGACGGCGGTCGAGGCCGTCGGGCTTTACGTGCCGGGCGGCACCGCATCCTATCCGAGTTCGGTGCTGATGAACGCGGTGCCGGCGGTGGTCGCTGGCGTGGAGCGTGTGGTGATGGTGGTGCCATCGCCGGACGGCAAGCTCAATCCGCTGGTGCTTGTCGCGGCGCATCTGGCCGGTGTGACCGAAATCTACCGGATCGGCGGGGCGCAGGCGGTTGCCGCGCTCGCCTACGGGACCGAAACCGTTCAGCCGGTGGCCAAGATCGTCGGGCCGGGCAATGCCTATGTCGCCGCCGCCAAGCGGCAGGTCTTCGGCACGGTCGGCATCGACATGATCGCGGGGCCGTCGGAAGTGCTGGTGATGGCCGACGGGGAAAACGATCCGGACTGGATCGCCGCAGACCTGCTGGCGCAGGCCGAGCACGATCCCGTCGCGCAATCCATCCTGATCACCGACGATGCCGAATTCGGCCAGCGCGTGGCCGAGGCGGTCGATGCGCAGTTGAACACGCTTTCGCGCGGAGAAACGGCCGCTGCGAGCTGGCGCGACTACGGCGCGATCATCAAGGTGCCGGACATCGGCGGCGATCTTGCCATATCGATCGCCAACCGCATTGCGGCCGAACACCTGGAACTGGCCTGCGAGGATGCCGAGGCGTTGTCGAAAAAGGTCCGCAACGCCGGTGCGATCTTCATCGGCCGCTACACGCCGGAAGTCATCGGCGACTATGTCGGCGGCTCCAACCACGTTCTGCCGACGGCGCGCTCGGCGCGTTTCTCGTCCGGCCTGTCGGTGCTGGATTTCGTCAAGCGGACCTCGCTGTTACAGTTGGGGCCGGAGCAGTTGCGCGCATTGGGGCCGGCGGCGATCGCTCTCGCAGAGGCGGAGGGGCTCGACGCGCACAGCAAGTCGGTTTCCATCCGGCTCAATCTCTGAGGCAACCGGGCTGCGATGGCGAGCGAGGAAACATTCGGACTCGATGCGCGACTGGTCGACGTCGTTCTCGACGAGACCATCGGCCGCTCGACGCCGGATGTCGAGCACGAGCGCGCCGTCGCGATCTTCGATCTGCTCGAAGAAAACAAGTTCAAGGTGGTCGGCGACGAGACCGGCGGACCCTACAAACTGTCGCTGTCGATCGTGGAAGGGCGGCTCGTTTTCGACGTGACGCGAGAGAACGGCGAGAAGGTCGCCACGCATATCCTCGCGCTCGGGCCGTTCCGGCGGATCATCAAGGATTACTACATGATCTGCGACAGCTATTACGAGGCGATCAAGATGTCGACGCCGGGCCAGATCGAGACGATCGACATGGCCAGGCGCGGTGTTCACAACGACGGTTCGCAGACGCTGATGGACCGCCTCGACGGCAAACTGGCGATGGACATGGACACGGCGCGGCGGCTTTTCACGCTGGTCTGCGTGCTGCATTGGCGCGGATAAGGCCGGAATCCGAGAGCGGCGAATCCCATTAAACTATTGTCGGTTTCCGCCCGACGGGTTAAGAGATGGCCGAACAACAGGCTGCAGGCGAATGGCAGCCTTTTTTGCATTGGATAGAAAAGAGACCGAATGGCGAAAGAAGAAGTCCTCGAGTTTCCCGGCGTGGTGACGGAATTGCTGCCGAACGCCACCTTCCGGGTGAAGCTGGAAAACGATCACGAAATCATTGCCCATACCGCCGGCAAGATGCGGAAGAACCGCATCCGCGTGCTGGCCGGCGACAAGGTTCTTGTCGAGATGACGCCCTACGATCTGACCAAGGGCCGCATCACCTACCGTTTCAAGTAACCGCCCGCGCGGCGGGTGCGCCCGTAGCCGGCGGGCGGCGGACGCACCGAACAGGGTCTCCTCATGAGCGCGCTTCAGAAACTTGTGCTGGCATCCGGATCGCCGCGGCGCGTGGAATTGCTGGCGCAGGCCGGGATCGAGCCCGACCGGCTGTTGCCCGCCGATCTCGACGAGACGCCGCACAAATCAGAACATCCGCGTTCGCTGGCACGCCGGCTGAGCCGTGAAAAGGCCGAAAAATCCTGGGCGCATCTGCGCGATCAGGACGATGTCGGCGACTGCTACGTGCTGGCCGCCGACACGGTTGTCGCCGTCGGGCGGCAAATCATGCCGAAGGCCGAAATGCTCGACGAGGCGTCGCAATGCCTGCGCATGCTGTCGGGCCGCAATCACAAGGTCTATACCGGGCTCTGCCTGATCACGCCGAAAGGCAAGGTGCGCCAGAAGCTCTGCGAGACGCGGGTGCGCTTCAAGCGGATCACGGCGGAAGAGATGGAAAGCTATCTCGCGTCGGGCGAATGGCGCGGCAAGGCGGGCGGCTACGCCATCCAGGGACTTGCCGGCACGTTTGTCGTTCGCCTCGTCGGTTCCTATTCCAATGTCGTCGGCCTGCCGCTCTACGAGACTGTTTCCCTTTTGACCGGCGAAGGATTCAAGGTCCATTTCAACTGGCTGCAAGGCGTCTGAGATGGGCGCGAAAGTCGAACCGCTGCGGCCGAAGCGCAAGTGCCCGGAATGCGGCAAGGAGAGCAAGCGCGAGACCTATCCGTTCTGCTCGCAGCGCTGCAAGGATATCGATCTCAACCGCTGGCTCTCCGGCGCCTATGCAATTCCGGTGACGGAAGCCGAAGACAATCTCGACGACGAGTAGAAGCGCGCGCCGGCAGATGCAATCCGCGATTGAACCGGGTTGACGCAGCGTCGTTTGCGGTGCGGCGCGGAAAAGCGAAAAATCCTGTGACTGCAAGGCTTTTTGCGCTGCAACTTAAGGAAGTGTTCGTCTTTATTCGCGAGGTTCGCCCACATAACTTCGCGGGCGACATGATGTTGCGGCGCGCGCCTTTCCGGACCCGCGATGCCATGACCGGTATCCCTGTCCGTTTCACCGCCCGTCCGTTTTTCAAATCGCGAGAAGTGTCCGGTGTTCGTACATCGCCCGACGTCCCGACTGCAAAGTTCCGACAAGATTGCCGGCTATCTGGAGAGCTTCCGCAAGGAACGCCGCTTGCTGATAGCGCTTTCCCTGATCGCCGTATTCGTGTCGCTTGATTTCGCCGCGGTCACATCCGGCATGCTGCCGTCATGGTCGCTGTTGCCGTTGATGTCGCCTTTCGGTCTGGCGATGACCGTGGTCTCCGTCGCCACCGGTTTCGAGATCTACCGTTCGATGAGCCGGAAGCTCATCACGCTGCATGGCACGCATTCGCTGGCGCACCGGCAGAACCGTATCGATCCGCTGACCGGGGCGCTGTCGCGCAGCTTCTTTCTCGAAGCCTTCGACGAGGCCCTGGCGAAACACCGCAAGAGCGGTTCCGTCGCGCTGATCATCATCGACGTCGACCACTTCAAGCAGATCAATGACGGGCTCGGCCATCCGGCCGGCGACACGGTGCTCGAATTCTTTGCGCGGGCGGCGGACCAGACCTTTCACAATGCGACGGTCGGCCGGCTCGGCGGCGACGAGTTCGCGGTGTTCCTGACGCACGAGGAAGAGATTTCCGAGAGCTATATCGAACAGGCCTGCAGCGCTTTCCTCGCCACCTTGCGCGAAGGCGTCTATCTGAACAGCCGACGCCAGCAACTGTCCGCCTCGATCGGTGTCGCGATGGCGCCGCGGGACGACACGAACATGCGTGTGCTGCTGTCATACGCCGACATGGCGCTGTACCAGACCAAGCGTAACGGACGTGCCGGCTGGTCTTTCTTCCGCAAGGACATTCTCGGCGACATGCGCCAGGAACGCTTCATCGAGCGCGAATTGCGCGCGGCGATCCTGCTCAAGCAGTTGGCTGTCGCCTACCAGCCGATTGTGGATGCGCAAGGATTGTTGCACTCGCTTGAGGCGCTGGTGCGCTGGGACCATCCGGTGCGCGGCATGATCAGTCCGGCCGATTTCATCCCGATCGCGGAAAAATCCAGCCTGATCCACGATCTCGGGCTGTTCGTTCTCGACCGCGTGTGCCGCGATATCGCGGACCTGCCGGGCGTTCCGGTCAATGTGAATGTTTCGGCGCGGCAACTGCGCCTGGCCGAGTTCAAGCACGACTATCTGGCGGTGCTCGAAACGCATGGCGTCGAGCCGCAGCGGGTCGTGCTGGAGATCACCGAAAGCTCACAACTGGAGACGACGGACAAGTTCGTGCGGCGGATCGCCGAACTGCGCACCGCCGGTTTTCGCATCGCGCTGGACGATTTCGGCCTCGGCTTTTCCGAGTTCGATCAGTTGCGCCGGCTGCCCTTCGACGTCATCAAGATCGACAAGTCGTTCATCCAGAATATCGGTCTCGACCGGGTGACCGACGTGTTCGTGAGCGCGGTCGTGCAGATCGCCGACCATCTCGACCGGAAGGTCGTCGCCGAGGGGATCGAGTCGGAGCCCGACCGGACCCGCGCGGCCGCGGCAGGATGCCGGCTGTTCCAGGGCTATCATTACCAGGCACCGACAACCGCCGAAGACCTGGTCGTGAAGTACGGAAGGCAGGCCGGCCGACGGGTCGCCTGACAAGCCCGGCCAATTCTCAGATGCGCCGTATTTTCCTGCAATTCTCGTTCGTTGCAGGAGGAGGTGCTTATGAGATATCTGCTAGCGGCTGCGGCCCTGTTCTGTTCGGTCGGGGTGACGGCGGGCGCGACGTCGCTGACGCCGCCCTACATGGATGACCGCTCGGATGCCGGGGCGCTGATCCGCTCCTACTACAATGCACTCGTCCGCAAGGAATTTTCCCGCGCATGGAGCTACTACGGCGACGACAAGCCGGCGACGGATTTCGATGCGTTCGAGGATCAGTCCCTCGAAATCGCCGCGATCGAAGTCGCGACCGGCGAGGTTTTCGCCGAAGGGGCCGCGGGAAGCAGTTACTACAAGGTTCCGGTCGCGATCCGCGTCACGCGGACCGATGGTAGCGAGCAGGTAATGGCAGGCTGCCACGTCACGCGGCTTGCCAATCCGCAAATCCAGGGCGTGCCATTCAGGCCGATGCGTATCGTCTCAGGGACGCTCGCCGCGGCAAGCGGACCGCTGGAAAGCGCCGTTCCGGAGAGCTGCCCCGATTCCTGACCGCCGCCGGGATTTGATGACGGTCAAAGCGCCGCGTCCCGTATCCGGTATCGCTGTTTGCGCGGCAACGTGGCATGGTCCATATGGATAGGCTGGGGAGCGGGGCTTTTTTGGACGCGATACGAACCAGTCACGGTAGATGGGCACGTTATTCGGCGATCTGCGCTGTCGGGTGGATTATGGCCATCTCGGCTGCGGCTGCGGCTACGGCCGCGGCGCAAAGCCCGGCGCGGGACGCGGTCGCCGCCATGCTCGGGCGGATCGACGCGCTGTCGGCGCGGGGCGATCTTGCCGACGTGGAGCTGTCGCGCCGGTTTCGCGCGATAGCCGGCGATCACATGGACCGTTCGCACATGGCGAGCGCGGCGCTCGGGGGCGCTGCCCTCAGGCTGAGCCCGGCGGAATGGCAGCGCTACGCGGCGGCGTTCGACGTTCACATGGGGCTGGGATTTGCCGCCGGAGTGCGCGAATACGGCGCGTCGGAGTCGAGAGTGCTTGGCGAGCGGGTCACGCCCGCCGGAAAAACGGTGGTGATCGCGCGTATCCGCTCGAAGGCGCGCGAGCAGGACACGGTTTTCTACATGTGCGACCGCAAGCCTTCCCTTGTGTGCGATGTCGAGGTGAACGGCGTGCGCGCCTCGGCACGCCAGAGAACGGATTTCCTGCGGATGCTCGACGACCAGGGACTCGACGCCCTGATCGAGGCGCTCAAGGCCGGGCGTCTGGTGGAGGTCCGATGAGCGGACGAGAGACCACCGCGCAGGCCAAGGGGCGGCACGACAGGCAAACCGTGCCGGCGATCCGGGCGCGGGGGCTGGCCAAGATGTTCCAGGACGGCGCCGTGCATGCGCTGAACGGCATCGATTTCGACGCCCGGCCCGGCGACATGACGGCGATTACCGGGCCAAGCGGAAGCGGCAAGTCGACGCTGCTTTACGCGCTGTCCGGCCTGATCGTCCCGGATGACGGCGAGGTGTCGATCTGCGGTACGGCGCCGCGCAATCCGCGTGACTGGGCACGCCTGCGCAGCGGGCCGATCGGGCTGATCTTCCAGGAGGACTGGCTGTTGCCGAACCTGACCGCGGCAGAAAACATCGAACTGCCGATGATCGGCGTTGTCTCCTCGCAATCGGCGCGCCGGGAAAGGATCGAGCGGCTGCTCGACCAGGTGAACGCGCGCGGCTTCGCGCACCGCTATCCGGCGAGCCTTTCGGGCGGCGAACGCCAGCGCATCGCCATTGCGCGCGGCCTTGCCAACAGGCCGGAGATCCTGCTCGCCGACGAACCGACCGGCGAACTCGACAGTGCGAACTCGCGCGCGATCATCGCGCTCCTGGCACGGTTGCGCGAGGCGGAAGGCCTTACGGTCGTGATCGTCACGCATGACAGCGGGATCGCGGCACAATGCGACCGGCGGTTCGAGATGATCGACGGCACCGGACGCTATGACGGGGAGGGGAGCGCTTGAACCTGTTATCGCTGGCATGGCGCAATCTGCGCGCGCAGAAGATCCGCACGCTGGCGACGTTGGCCGGCGTCGCGCTGGCGGTGGCCTCTTTCGTGGCGCTTGTCGGACTGGCGCGCGGGGTCGGGGAAACGCTTTCCGTGGCGCTTGAAACGCGCGGCACCGACGTGGTCGTCACCGAGGCCGGATCGGCGGACCTGTTCGCCTCGGTCATCAGCGACAGCCTGGTAACGGAAATCGCGGCAATTCCCGGCGTCGATGCCGCGGCGGCGGAGATGACGCGCATGACATCGCTGGCCGACGGACGTTCGCTGATCGTCTCGGCATGGGCGGAAGAGGCATTTCCCTGGCAGGCGCTGACGCTTGTCGACGGGGAACTGCCTTTTGCCGCCGATACGCCGACAGCGGCGATCGGGGAGGGGCTGGCCGAGCGCTACGGGCTCGAGGTCGGGCAGACGATCGAGCTGTTCCAGAGCGAATTCCGGATCGTCGGCATCGTCGGCGCGCGCTCCGTCCTGGCGCGCAATCTCGTCATGATCCTGCTCGGTGACGCACAGCGGCTGAGTTTTCGCGAAGGGCAGGCGACGTCGATCAGCATTCGCCTCGATCCGGACGCCCCGGCGGAGGCGCATCGGCAGACAATCGAGCGCCTACAGGCCACATTCCCGGCCTATGCGGTCGACGAGACCGAGAAGCTCGCCAGCGGCTACACATTCGCACGGATCGCCGATGTGCTGGCCAAGGCGATCTCGATTGTCGCGTTTGCCAGCGCGGTCTTCGCGATCTTCAACACGATGAGCATGTCGGTTCACGAGCGGCGCGGCGAGATCGCCATCATGAGCGCCGTCGGCTGGCCGCGCCGGCGGATCGTCGTCTACATCGTCGTCGAGGGTATGCTGCTGACGACGGTGGCCGGTATCGCCGGAGCGGCGCTTGGCGTCGTGGCGGCGCATTCGGTTTCCACCACGCCGACGATTGCCGGTTTCATCCACCCCGAGATCAGCGTCATGCTTGTCGTCGAGGCGGCGGCGATGTCGCTGGCGATCGGATTGGCAGGTTCGCTTCTGCCGGCGCTCAGGACGGTTTCGCTTTCTCCCGCCAGCGTATTGCGCGGGAAATAACCGGCACGGCTATCCCGCAAGAGCGCGGCGCAGTTGTTGCGCCATGTAACGCGGAATCGTGTCGGCATAGCCGTAGCCGAACAGTTCCAGTCGCCCGGCGCCGCGAACGGAAGAGCCGAGCATCCGGCCGGAGGCGGTAACCGCGCCCTCCCAAATCGACGGCAGGCCGAAAACCGGAATCTCCTGGTCCTCGGCGACCGGCGCGATGTCGAGTTGCAAGTCCATCGCTTCGATCGACAGCCGATGGGCGATTGGATAGGTCGTACCTGTCCGCGGGCTGGTCCAGTGGCGCAGCACCTCGCTCGACCAGTTGTCGTCCAGGCGGGTCATCTCGCCCTCTGAGAAAAGAAGCGCGTAGCCCGCTCCGTGGGATTGCGAACCTGCATCGACTTGCCGGGCAAGCAAAACATCATGCCCGTTTTCGAGGGAAAGGCCGAACCAGTCCCAGCCGAGCGGGCGCATGGCATTCGGCTCCCGCTTGAAGAACCAGCGGTCGAATTCGCCCCATTGCCGGTCTATCCAGGCCTGTCCGGTCAATTGCGTGTCGCCCCACCGTCCGGCCAGGTCGAGGCGCGGACAACAGATATAGCGATAGGGCGGGGCGACGACCGGTTCGAGCCGGGCGCCTTCCTCGTCCAGCCAGGGGCGCTGCGGCTCGAGCCGCAGTTCGGCAGTTTCGCCGCTGCCGTTCAGCGGCAGCCGCAGCGACAGGGCGCCGGCGTCTTCCGTGAACAGGAACTCGTCCCACTCGATCGAAAAGGGTGCGTTGCCGAGCGATGCGGGCGTCTCGAAAGTCCTGATGCCGTTGGTTTCGGCGAAACGCAGCGTATCCGCCATGTGCCGGCGGAAGGCGACATGCGACAGAGGAAAGGCGAAATTCGTGCGGCTCAATTCGCGCGCGATCGCCTCGTGCGCCGTAATCATCGCCGGGGTGATGCGGCTCGCCGTATGGCCGGGGGCACCGTCGCCGTTGAGCACGTGAACGAGCAGCATCTGCGCCGGGGCGTGGCCGTTTCCCGGCAGATGAACCTGGAAAAACGCGGCCATGAAGTGGAGCGCCTCACCACTCTCCTTTCTAGCCGATCCCTGGATAAACCACCATTCGATCGGGGCATCCCGGCGTTCGGACAAATCCGGCAGTTCGATGCTGTTCTGCAGCGTTGTTGGCACTGGAACCTTCCCCCATGTCTGCCCGGCAAGCGATCCTTTCGGTAGGCGGACGCATGGTTTTTTACAAGCCCTTGATCATCGTGCGTCGATCAGCGCGCCGCGAACAGGTCCGATGGCGCGGCCTTGTCCCGCGGCTCGATCACCCATGCGAAATAGAGGACATGCGCAGCGGCCAGCAGAAACTGGAACAGCATTTCGGTCATGAATATCGCGGCAGGACGGGCACCGGATGCAAACGCCGAGGCGAAATCAGGATTGATGGCGAGAATACCGGCAAGGTTGGAGCCATGGTACAGCGCGGATCCGGCGCCTGCGGCCAACGCCGCCCTCGCCCGGGATGGCCAGAGCGCGATGCCGGCGACACCGGCAGTGCCGGCGATAATGCAACTGGCCATGAAGCCGCCAAACGGGGCAAGGGCAAAGGCTATCGACACGACCAGCGCCGCAATCGTGATCAGCGCGACGCGCCGCGCCGCTCTGGTGACGCCGGAAATCCGGATCTGGGGAAATGGATGCACCAGCCCGGCAAGCGCATAGGCGAAGGAGCCGGAAACGAACAGATAAAGCGCGTCCTCCACTCCGACCGGCAGGCCGCCAATGCGGCGCGGCGACCAGTAAGCCGTTTCGTGAAAGACGGCGAGAGGGGCGAAGGGGACGAGAACAAGGCCCGCGGCAAGGATCGAGACGAAGGAACGGTGCGCGGCGATCAGGACCGCCAGATAGACCGGCATTCCGATAACGTATGCAAACATATAGGGATAGGCGCCAGCGAAGGCGCGGGCTGTCTCTGCCAAATCCGCCATGAACCGCTATACCCCGCGCCGCACGGTTTCGGCCGGTCATACATCACGGCCGTCGCGATTATTGCCTGTTTCCGGGACAGTTCAAAATCCGCATCAGCATGCGGAGCCGCCGTTTTCCATTGCACGGCAACGCTTTGGCGCTTACATGCCTCCTACCAGCCGGCCGGACGGCCGCGCCTGCCATATGCCGAAAGGCGGCGGGCGAGGAAAGTCCGGGCTCCATGGAGACACGGTGCCGGATAACGTCCGGCGGGGGCGACCCTAGGGAAAGTGCCACAGAAAGCAAACCGCCCCGTCTGCCTTTCCCGCCGAAACGGCGACGGGAAAACAGGCGGGGCAAGGGTGAAAGGGTGGGGTAAGAGCCCACCGCATGGCTGGCGACAGGCATGGCATGGCAAACCCCACCGGGAGCAAGACCGAATAGGGATGGCATAGGGCTTCGGCCCGGTTCTGTTTCCGGAACGCCGTCCGGGTAGGTTGCTTGAGGCGGACAGCAATGTCCGTCCCAGAGGAATGGCCGTCACGCCGGGGTTCGCCCCGGCCGTACAGAACCCGGCTTACAGGCCGGCTGGTATTCATTTTCCGCTCAACAAGGCGTGATTTTCGCGCCTTGAGTTGTGATCCCCGGTGAGCGAGGGACGATATATATGAGAATGCGAACGAAACTCCTGCCGTGAGGAGGCATTCTTGCCCGTCTATCGCTACCCCGTTCCGCCGGCGTCCGAAATCACGCCGAAAGACACCATTCTCAACCGCCGCGCCTTCATGGCCGGGGCGGCAGGTCTCGCGCTTGCCGGAGGCATTTCCGGCGCGAGCGCGCAGGAGCGGCCGAAACTGACGACCGTGGAGAGCCCGTTGTCGACCGACGAAGCGCCGAACTCGCTGGAGGACATTTCCGGCTACTGCAATTTCTACGAATTCGGCACAGGCAAGGGCGATCCGGCGAAATATGCCGGTTCGCTGACGACACGGCCCTGGACCATCGAGGTCGGCGGGCTGGTCAACAATCCGGGCACGGTCGATATCGAGGACCTTCTCTCCAACTATACGCTGGAGGACCGGATCTACCGGCTGCGCTGCGTCGAGGCATGGTCGATGGTCGTGCCGTGGGTCGGCATTCCGCTGGCCAGCCTGCTGTCGAAGTTCGACGTGCAGGGCAGCGCCAAATACGTCGCCTTCGAGACGCTGGTGCGGCCGGAGGAAATGCCTGGCCAGGCATCCTCCTACAAGATCCTGCCCTGGCCCTATGTCGAGGGGCTGCGGCTCGACGAGGCGATGCATCCGCTGACGATCCTCGCGGTCGGGGTGCATGGCGAGGTGCTGCCGAACCAGAACGGCGCGCCGGTGCGGCTCGTCGTGCCCTGGAAATACGGCTTCAAGAGCATCAAGTCGATCGTCTCGATCCGCTTTACCGAGGAGGAGCCGCCGGCGACCTGGAATATCCAGAATCCGCGCGAATACGGTTTCTATTCCAACGTCAATCCGGCGGTCGATCATCCGCGCTGGAGTCAGGCCTCGGAGCGGCGGATCGGCGGCGGGCTGTTCGCCAAGCGCATCGACACGCTGCCGTTCAACGGCTATGGCGAACAGGTCGCCTCGCTCTATGACGGCATGGACCTGAAAAAGTTCTTCTGACGCCATGGCCCAATCGAAAGCCTGGACCGCTCTGCCGAGCTGGACCGTCTATCTGCTCGGCCTGCTCCCGGCCGCGTTTTATGTCGTGGCCGTGTTCGCGAACGCACTGGGGCCCGATCCGGCCAAGGCGCTGGAGCACGCGCTCGGCGAATGGGCGCTGCGGTTCCTGATCGCAGGTCTGGCGATCACGCCGCTGATGCGGTTCGCGCGCATCAACCTGGTAAAATACCGCCGCGCCATCGGCCTGACGGCATTTCTCTACGTCGTGCTGCACTTGCTGGTCTACCTAGTGCTCGACCTGCAGTTCGACTGGGGCGCGATCGGCAAGGACATCATCAAGCGGCCCTATATTACCATCGGCATGGCGGCTTTCGCGCTGCTGGTGCCGCTGGCGGTTACCTCGAACAACGCCTCGATCCGCAGGTTCGGCGCGGCGGGATGGCGCAAGCTGCACAGGCTGGTCTATCCGGCGGTGCTGCTCGGCGCGGTGCATTACCTGATGCTGGTGAAGGCGTGGCCGCCGGAGCCGATCGTCTATCTCCTGATCGCCGTTGCGCTGCTGGCGGTGCGGCTGGTGAAACCGGCGCGCAGGGCGCGGGCGGCGTAGGAGCCGTATCCGCCGGCCGGATCACCATACAACCGGTGCATGATCGCCGTTGATGCGGGTCGATCAATGCCCAATCAATAGCGCATTGGTGACTGAGTATCGAAATTCAAGCACAAGAACGCCAAGCTGAAAATCATGCTTTTGATGGTCATCAATGCAAGGTGGCCTGTTCTTCCTCGAAATGACTTTGCGTAATGTTGCGAGGAGGCAATGATGAGAAGAAAAATATTCTTGAATTCGGTGGCGATTGTATTCGCGGGTGCAATGTCGTTCGCATCGATGAATGTTGTATCTGCTGCGGACGACGAAGCGGCGATTAAGGAGCTACAGGCGCAGTATGTTGCGTCGTGGCTGGCAAGAGACGCCGACGCTTATCTTTCACTTTGGGACGAGAACGCGATACAGATGCCGAATGGCGCGCCGGCACGCGGCATGGATATTCTTAAAGCCGGTGTTCCAAAAATGTTTTCGGCGGTTGAGGCGAAGTCGTTTCACTTCAATCCCGAAGACCTGGTCGTTACCGGTGATTGGGCCTTTGCACGGGGTACATTCGATCTCGACCAAGTGGTTCAAGGCAAAGACATGCACGTCGAGGGCAAGTCGCTGGGGGTCTATAAACGGCAAGCCGACGGCTCCTGGAAAATCTACTGGAGCATGACGAATTCCAACACGCCGTGAAGTCGTCAGATCAATCCCGCGCATAAGGCGTGAGCGGCCTAGACGTTCCAGGCCACCGGCACGGATAGCGGGCCGCGAAACGCCCAGCCGCGAAACTTCACTTCCGCCTGATCGGCCAGCCGCAATCCGGGCAGGCGGGCGAACAGCCTTGGCAACGCGACTCCGGCGATCAACGCGCGCGAGGCCCAGGCGCCGGCGCAGAAATGCGGTCCGGCGCCGAAGGATATCGTCTGCGACAGATCGCGGGCGATGCGGAACTCGTCCGCATTCTCGAAAACGTCTTCGTCGCGATTTCCCGAGCCGAACATGAAGAAGAAACGCTCGTCCTCTTTCAGGGACACGCCGTCGATCTCGGTGTCGCGGGCGATGCGGCGCGGCGACATGCCGATGGGCGAGATCCAGCGGGCATATTCCTCGAAGGCTTGCGACCAGTCCGCCTCGCCGCGCTCGATCAGGGCGAGTTGATCGGGATAGATCAGCAGCGCCCAGGCGGCGCCGGCGATGGCGTCGCGCGGCTCGTTCTGGCCGCCGGAAATGGCAAGCTTGATGTTGGCGCGGACTTGTTTCTCCGACAGGCCGGCCTGCATCTGGACGGATAGCAGCGAGTGGTCGGGAGCGGCCTCGACCTGCGGCATGCGTTCGTCGATGTGGCGGTCGATGGAGGCGGTGCAATCGTTGCAGCGCGCTTCGACTTGCGGATCGCCGGCATAGTTGGCGCAGCCGTCGATCATGCCCTGGCTGACGCGGTTCATCTCGGCGAAATGCATGTTGGTCAGGCCGGTGATCGCCTTCAGCGCCTCGGCGGACAGCGGCAGGGCGTAATCGGCGACGAGATCGGCTTTCCCGCGCGGCGCGATTTCGTCGAGGATGCGGTCGGCATGGCGCTCGAATTCGCCACGCCAGACATCGCGCACGGTTTTCGGCGAGACGGTCGGGAAGATGGCCCGGCGCTCGACGGCGTGCGCGTCGCCGTCCTTGCGCATCATGTTTTCGCCCATCAGGCGCGACATCAGGCCGCCTGGCTGGACGGAGGAAAAGATGTCGGTGCGCTTCTCGTTGACGAAGATGGCGTCGCGCTTCGTCATCAGCGTCGCGCCGAGCTGCGGAACGAAGGCGACCGGGCAGTCGCGCCGCATGACCTTCAGGTCGGGATACGGATCGCGCCAGAAGGCGTCGGGATCGATGTCATGGACCGGTGCATTCGACATACGGCTCCTCCCGCGGTCATCGCCAGAGTTCGACAGGCCAACGGCCCAACTGTCAAGCGAACGGCTACGGCGTTTTCAACGGTTCCTTAAGGTTAACAGTCCATAAAGAGGGGACGCGCAGGGCTCGCTGCGGCGGGTCATTTTCGCGGATTGTGTTCGTTGGTCCCATTGATTCCCACGGTGTCCCATGTTATCCCATAAGCACAAATTAAGAGCCGGGCGGAATTGCCTCATCCATCAGGGTTTGCACGTTGCTCGCAGGGGGCGGGCGGAGCAGGACAACGCGTTCTGTGATGTGCCTTTTGCGCTCTACACGGCGCTGCTCGATGGACGGCGCGAGGCAAAGCCGCCCTGTGCGGCAAGGTGATCGGAAAGTCTTCGGCGATGGCTTCGGGACGGGCCTTCAGCGGGACGGAAACGACGGGTGTTTGGCGTGGACCGTTTTCTGTCCAATGCGGTGAACAAGATCGACTCCAAGGGGCGCGTTTCGGTGCCGGCCTTGTTTCGCGGCGTGTTGCAGAAACGCGGGCTCGGCGAACTCTACGCGCTGCAGGCGATCGACATGGCTGCAATCGACGCGGGCGGGATGGATCTGCTGGAGCGCTACGAGGCGCGGCTGGCGCAGGACGATCCGTTTCTTCGCTCCTCCGACGACATGTCCTTCTTCTGTCACGGGGATGGCGCGTTCCTGAAGCTGGACAAGGACGGACGCATCACGGTGACCGACTTCATTCGCGAGCATACGGGGATCACCGACGAGGTCGCCTTTGTCGGCCGCGGGCATTTCTTCCAGATGTGGCAGCCGGAGAAATTCCACGCCTATCGCGAGGAAGTGCGCAAGCGTCTGCGCGCGGCACGCGAGGCTGCGGCTTGAGCGAGGATGCGCGCCATATCCCGGTGATGCTCGACGAGGTCGTGGCCGCACTTGCGCCCGCGCGCGGCCAGCACATCGTCGACGGCACGTTCGGCGCCGGCGGCTACAGCCGCGCACTGCTGGACAAGGGCGCACAGGTCACCGGTTTCGACCGCGACCCGGATGTTGTCCGTGACGCCGCGCCGATGCTGGCCGAATTCGAAGGAAAGCTGGAGCTGATAGAGGCGCCGTTTTCGGCGATGGGCGAACATTTCGGCCGGGCAAGCGTCGACGGGGTGGTGCTGGATATCGGCGTGTCGTCGATGCAGATCGACGAGGCGGAGCGCGGTTTCTCGTTTCAGAAGGACGGTCCGCTCGACATGCGCATGGCGCAGTCGGGATTGTCCGCCGCCGACGTGGTCAACACGTTCTCCGTTTCCGACCTGACGCGCATCGCCGGAATTCTCGGCGAGGAACGCCATGCCGGGCGCGTCGCGCGGGCCATCGAAAAGGAGCGGGAGGCGGGCCGTATCGAAACAACGGCTCACCTGGCGCGGATCGTCGAGAAGGCGGTCGGGCGCGGACCGAAGGACAAGATCCATCCGGCGACGCGGACCTTCCAGGGGCTTCGCATCTTCGTCAATGACGAGCTCGGCGAACTGGGCCGGGCGCTGTTTGCCGCCGAAACCATCCTGAAGCCCGGCGGGCGGCTGGTCGTGGTCACCTTCCATTCGCTGGAGGACCGCATCGTCAAGCGCTTCTTCCAGGACCGTACCGGCGGTTCGGGCGGATCGCGCCACATGCCGGAAGTCGCGGAGAAGCCTGCGACGTTCCGCATCGAGGGCAAGGCGATGATCAAGGCGTCCGAGGCGGAAGCGGAGCGCAACCCACGCGCCCGCTCGGCCAAGCTGCGCGCCGGCATCCGCACGGACGCACCCGTTCGCGCCGGTGACATGGGCCTGTTCGGCCTGCCGGACCTTCCTTGGCCGAAGGCCGTCCTGAGGAGGCGTCAGCCATGATGCGCATCGTCAACATCGTGCTGGTCATCCTGATGCTGGGCGCGGCGACCTGGACCTACAACGTCAAGCACGAAGCCGAACGCAACCTCGCCGATATCCGCGCGCTGGAGCGCAAGATCGCGCTCGAGAAGGACACGATCAACCTGCTGAAGGCCGACTGGGCCTATCTGAGCCAGCCGGCGCGGCTGCAGAAGCTGTCCGACCTCTATGCGGAAGAATTGCAATTGCGGCCGACCGAACCGCAGCAGGTCGTCCATCCCAACGAGTTGCCCGCGCCACCTGTGGTGCCGCAGGGCGACGGTATTGCCGAGATCATCGCCGGCGAGATGCCGGACACGATGACGACCGGAAGCGTGGAGGACAACTAGGATGGCGATGTCGCTGGGAAGAAGGCGTTTTTCCGCCTCCGATGCGGCGGCACAGGTGCGTTCGCGCACGGCAATCGCCATTGTCTGTTTCCTGGCCGTTTACGGCATGATCGGCGCGCGGCTGGTGCAGTACGGCCTGACCGAAGCCGACACCGCCAGCCACTATGCCGCAAATGACCGCAGCCTTGCCTCGCGGCCCGACATCGTCGACCGCAATGGCGACGTGCTTGCGACGGATATCCGTGTTGCCTCGCTCTACGGCGAGCCGCGCCGGATCGTCGATGCCGACGAGGCGGTGGAAGCGTTGTCCTCCGTGCTGCCCGATGTCGATTACAAGGAATGGCATCGCAAGTTGTCGTCCGGCGCGGGCTTCGTCTGGCTGCGCCGCGAACTGACGCCGCGCCAACAGGCCGATGTGCTGGCGCTCGGCATTCCCGGCATCGGATTCCGCACCGAGAAACGCCGCTTCTATCCGGGCGGGCCGGTCGCATCGCATATTCTGGGGCTTGTCAATATCGACAATGCCGGTATCGCGGGGCTTGAGAAATATATCGACGACCAGGGACTCGGCACGCTGCAGGATCTCGGCCTCGATGTCGGTACGGAACTGGCGCCGGTGGAACTGTCGGTGGACGGACGAATCCAGCATATCGTGCATGACGTCCTGACCGACGGCATGAAACGTTACGACGCGATCGCGGCCGGCGGCGTCGTGCTCAACGTGAGGACCGGCGAGGTCGTCGCCATGGTGTCGCTGCCCGATTACGACCCGAACAATCCGTTCAACGCGCTCGACAAGGACCGGCTCAACCGCATGTCGGCCGGCACGTTCGAGATGGGCTCCACCTTCAAGTCGTTCACCACAGCGATGGCGCTCGACAGCGGCAAGGTGACGCTCAACTCGGTGTTCGACGCGTCCAAGCCGCTGCGGATCGCCGGTTTCACCATCCGCGATTTCCATGGCAAGTACCGGCCGCTGAGCGTTCCCGAGATCTTCATCTACTCGTCCAATATCGGCTCGGCGCACGAGGCCGAGGCTGTCGGCATCGAGGGGCACAAGGAGTTCCTGCACCGCATCGGCCTGCTCGACCGGATGCAAACGGAACTGCCCGAAGTGGCGACGCCGACGGAGCCGAAGGAATGGAAGAAGATCAACTCGATCACCATCTCGTTCGGCCATGGCGTGTCGACGACGCCGTTGCAGACGGCGGTGGCCGCCGCGGCGTTGATGAATGGCGGCAAGCTGATCCCGCCGACCTTTCTGCCGCGCTCGGAAGAGGACGCGGACGCCGTCGCCAAGACCGTATTGAAGCCGACGACCAGCGAGGCGATGCGCTACCTGTTCCGGCTGAACGCGGAAAAGGGATCCGGCCGGCGCGCCAAGGTCGAAGGCTACGATGTCGGCGGCAAGACGGGCACGGCGGAGAAGGTCGTCAACGGGCGCTATTCGAACGACAAGCGTTTCAATGCCTTCCTGGCCGCGTTTCCGATGGACGATCCGCAATATGTCGTGCTCACCATCATCGACGAGCCGAAACCGGAGGAAGGCATGCACAGCGCGACCGCCGGCCTCAACGCGGCGCCGATGGTCCAGCGCATCATCAGCCGATCCGCGCCGCTGCTCGGGCTGACGCCGGAGTTCGGTCATGGCGATGATGCCTTGCTCGTGTCGTATTGACGGTTAAACAGGCACGGGAACCAGAATCACGGAAAACGAGCCCGCAATGCGCTTGCAAGACATCGACGGACTATCATTTGCGGATGCCGCGACAGATGCGGGCGAGGTGGCGTTTTCCGGCGTTACGGCGGATTCACGCAAGACCGCGCCGGGTGACCTGTTTGTGGCGCTGACCGGGGTCAAGGCGGACGGCGCAGCCTTTGCCAGGGCCGCGGTGGATGCGGGGGCGGCTGCCGTCCTGTGCGGCGCCGGCGCTGAAGTCGGCGATCTTTCCGTGCCCGTCATCCGCGTCGGGGACCCGCGCCATGCGCTCGCCCTGATCGCGGCGAAACTTTACGGCCCGCAGCCCGACACTATCGTGGCGGTCACCGGAACAGCCGGCAAGACCTCCGTCGCCGCCTTCACGCGGCAGATCTACGCCGCCGCCGGGCTGAACGCGGCCAGTGTCGGCACGACCGGAGTCGTGTCGCCAAATCTCACAATCGAGGGCTCGCTGACGACGCCGGACCCGATCGTATTGCATACGGTTCTGCGCGACCTGGCAAAGGCCGGTACGACGCATGTGGCGATGGAAGCCTCCAGCCACGGGCTCGACCAGCGCCGGCTCGACGGGGTAAAGCTCGCCGCCGGCGCCTTCACCAATCTCGGCCGCGACCACATGGACTACCATCCGACAGTGGAGGATTACCTCGCCGCCAAGCTGCGCCTGTTCGATACGCTGCTGGAGACCGGCCAGCCGGCGGTGATCTTCGCCGACGACGCCTATTCGAAACCCGCCGAGGAAGCTGCTGCGAAGGCCGGACTCGAGGTGCTGACCGTTGGCCGTCGCGGCGGCTTCATCGCGCTGAAGCGCGTCGAGCACGAGCGTTACCGGCAGGAACTCGAACTAATGCACGGGGGAGAAACCTACCTGGTCAGACTGCCGCTTGCCGGCGACTTCCAGGTGGCCAACGCGCTGGTTTCGGCGGGGCTGGCGATTGCGACGGGCGTGAAGCCGGAAACAGCGTTTGCGGCGCTTGAGAAGCTGGAAGGCGCGCCCGGCCGGCTCGATCTCGTCGCCCATACGCCGGGCGGGGCGCTGGTTTATGTCGACTATGCGCACAAGCCGGAAGCGCTGGAACAGGTGCTGCTGTCGGTGCGGCCGTTCACGACCGGCGAGATCGTCGTCGTGTTCGGGGCGGGCGGTGACCGCGATCCCGGCAAGCGTCCGATCATGGGCGAAATCGCCAGCCGGCTGGCGGACCGGGTCTATGTCACCGACGACAATCCGCGCTCCGAGGACCCGGCCGCGATCCGCGCGGCGGTCATGGCGGCGGCGCCCGGCGCAACCGAAATCGGCGACCGGCGCGAAGCGATCCGCACGGCAATCGCGTCGCTAAAGCGCGGCGATACGCTTATCATCGCCGGCAAGGGGCACGAAACCGGCCAGACGGCCAACGGCGTGACGGTGCATTTCTCCGACCACGAGGAAGCGCGGGCGGCAATCGGCGAGGTTGCGGCGTGAGCGACGAAACGATGACCGCGACCGGCACCGGGCCCCTGTGGACGGGGCAGGACATGGTGGACGCGATCGGCGCGCGGCCGGTGCACGGCCTGCCGGAGGCGGTGACGGGCATTTCCATCGACAGCCGGACGTTGCAGCCGGGCGACGCCTTCTTCGCCATCAAGGGCGACAATTTCGACGGGCACGATTTCGCGACGGCGGCCGCGGCGGCGGGCGCTTCCGTACTCGTGGTCTCGGAGGCGAAGCTGCCGGCGCTCGGTCGGCTGACCATGCCGATGATGGTCGTTTCCGATGTGCTCGACGCGCTGCGCATGCTCGGAGCGGCGGCACGGGCGCGTACCAAGGCGCGGATCATCGCGGTGACGGGTTCGGCGGGCAAGACGACGACCAAGGAAGCCCTGCGCCACGTGCTGGAACCGTCAGGCAAGGTGCACGCCTCGGCGGCGTCGTTCAACAATCACTGGGGCGTGCCGCTGACGCTGGCGCGCATGCCGGCGGATACGCGGTTCGGAATTTTCGAAATCGGCATGAACCATCCCGGCGAGATCACGCCGCTGGTGAAACTGGTGCGCCCGCATATCGCCATCGTGACGCTGATCGCGGCCGCCCATCTCGGCCATTTCAAGGATCTCAACGAGATCGCGCATGCCAAGGCGGAGATCTTCTCCGGTATCGCCTCCGGCGGTTACGCGCTGCTCAATCGCGACGACGCCAAATTCAACCTCCTGAACAAGCTCGCCAAGGCCGCCGGCGTGGGCCACATCTACGGCTTCGGCGCGAGCGACAAGGCCAAGATACGGCTGCAAAACGCGAAATATCTCGATGACTGCACGACGGTGACCGCCAAGGTGATCGACGAGGAAGTCGCCGCCAAGATCGGCGTGCCGGGCCGTCACATGGTGCAGAACGTGCTTGCCGTGCTCGGCGCGGCGAAGCTTGCCGGGGCGGACATGACCAAGGTCTGCCATGCGCTGGCGACGCTGGAACCGGAGAAGGGGCGCGGCCAGCGCCACAAGCTCAAGGCGGGCAACGGCACTTTCACGCTGATCGACGAGAGTTACAACGCCAATCCGGCTTCGATGGAAGTGGCGCTGGACCTGCTGGCCGCCGCGCCGGTCGAAAAGAGGGGGCGGCGCATCGCCGTACTCGGCGACATGCTGGAGCTCGGCAAGCATTCGCGCGAGATGCACGAAAACCTTGTCGATGCGATCACGGGCGCCGGAGTCGACCGGCTTTACCTGGCCGGGCCGGAAATGAAGGTGCTGGCCGACAAGGTTCCCAACGACATTTATTGCGAGTACGAAAAGTCAGCCGACGATTTGACCGATTCCCTGCTGGCGACACCGCATGCCGGCGATGTCTTCATGATCAAGTCATCGAACGGCATCGGGTTTTCGCGTATCGTGCAAGCGTTTCTGGACAAGTATCCGCGGGCGGACGGATAACGGAAAAACTCCGCATGACCGGCAGGCGCCGGAGAGGGATTTGAAATCATGTTCTACTGGCTGACGGAGTATTCCGATCAATTCCAGCTTTTCAATCTGTTTCGATACATCACCTTCCGCACCGGCGCCGCGCTGATCACCTCGGCCTTCATCGTTTTCCTGTTCGGCCCAAGGATCATCGCCGCGCTGCGCATCCGCCAGGGCAAGGGCCAGCCGATCCGCGCGGACGGGCCGCAGACCCACTTCAAGAAGGCCGGCACGCCGACCATGGGCGGGCTGATGATGCTGATCGGCATTGTCGGCTCGGTTCTGCTGTGGGGGAACCTGACCAGCATCTATGTCTGGGTCGTGATGCTGGTGACGCTCGGCTTCGGCCTGATCGGGCTTTACGACGACTACCTGAAGGTGACGAAACAGAGCGACAAGGGTTTTTCCGGCCGGGCGCGGCTTCTGATCGAGTTCGTGATCGCCGGCATGGCGACCTACATCATCATGCGGGTCGGCAATCCGCCGTTCTCGTCGAGCCTGACCTTTCCCTTCCTGAAGGACTGGATCCTCAATCTCGGCTGGTTCTTCATTCCGTTCGGCGCCTTCGTCGTCGTCGGCGCGGGCAATGCGGTGAACCTTACCGACGGGCTGGACGGGTTGGCGATCGTGCCGATCATGATCGCGGCATCCTCCTTCGGCATCATCGCCTATCTTTCCGGTAACGCCATCTTCGCCGAGTATCTGCAGATCCATTTCGTGCCCGGCACCGGCGAATTGTCGGTGGTGCTCGGCGCGGTGATCGGGGCAGGGCTCGGCTTTCTCTGGTTCAACGCGCCGCCGGCCGCCATCTTCATGGGCGACACCGGTTCGCTGGCGCTTGGCGGATTGATCGGCACGACGGCGGTGGCGACCAAGCACGAGATCGTTATGGCAATCATCGGCGGGCTGTTCGTCGTCGAGGCGCTGTCGGTGATCATCCAGGTCGCCTATTTCAAGATGACCGGGCGGCGGGTCTTCCTGATGGCGCCGATTCATCACCACTACGAGAAAATGGGCTGGACCGAGAGCCAGATCGTCATCCGCTTCTGGATCATCGCGGTCATCCTCGCGCTGTTCGGCCTGGCAACCCTGAAGCTCAGATGATCCCGGTCGCCACCGCCAAGGGCAAACGCATCGCGCTGTTCGGGCTCGGCGGCTCCGGGCTGGCGACGGCGCGGGCGTTGGCCGCCGGCGGCGCCGAGATCACCTGCTTTGACGACAATCCCGACAGTGTCGAAAAGGCAAAGACCGAAGGGGTTGCGACCGGCGACCTGCACGATTTCGACTGGGCATCCGCCGACAGCCTGGTGCTGGCGCCCGGCGTGCCGCTGACCCATCCGAAGCCGCACTGGACGGTCGATATGGCGAAAGCGGCGGGCGTGGAGGTAATCGGCGACGTTGAACTGTTCTGCCGCGAGCGCCGCGCGCTGGAGCCGAAAGCGCCGTTCGTGGCGATCACCGGCACCAACGGCAAATCGACCACGACCGCGCTGATCGCGCATATCCTAAAGACGAGCGGCCACGACGTACAACTCGGCGGCAATATCGGCACGCCGATCCTCGATCTCGAACCGCCGGCGCTGCACCGCTATCACGTCGTCGAATGTTCCTCCTACCAGATCGACCTCGCGCCCACGCTCGACCCCAGCATCGGCGTGCTGCTCAACCTGTCGCCCGACCATCTCGACCGGCACGGGACGATGGAAAACTACGCGGCGATCAAGTCACGACTTCTGCAGGGCAGCGACTATGCGGTCAGCGGCATCGACGACGACTATTCACGGCGCATCGCCATTGGCCTGGAAGAGGAGCAGGCGCGCATCGAGACGATCTCGGTGACCGGCGGCGGTCCGGGCCTCGATCTTTCCGGGGCGCCGTCGCTGCGCGGCATACACAATCTGCAGAACGCGCTGGCCGCTGCCGCTGCCTGCCGGGCGCTCGGCCTTGGCGAAGACGAGATCATGGCCGGGCTGAACAGCTTTCCCGGGCTGGCGCACCGCATGCAGATCGTGGCGCGTCGCGGCCGTGCGGTCTTCGTCAACGATTCCAAGGCGACCAATGCGGATGCCGCGGAAAAATCGCTGTCGAGCTTCAAGTCTGTCCACTGGATCGCCGGCGGATTGCCGAAGGAGGGCGGCATCGAGGCGCTCAGGCCGCTGTTCGGCCATATCGAGAAAGCCTATCTGATCGGCGAGGCGGCGCCGGGTTTTGCGGCGGCGCTGGGCGAGGCAGTTCCTTACGAGATCTCTGGCACGCTCGATGCCGCAGTCGCACACGCGGCGGCCGGCGCGGAAGCGTCGAAGGCGGCCGAGCCGGTTGTCCTGCTCGCGCCGGCGGCGGCCAGCTTCGATCAATTCCGGAACTTCGAAAAACGTGGTGAAGCCTTTGTTAATGCCGTGATGGCATTGAAGGGGGTCGAGGGATCGCCCGCAACGCAAGCAGGGGACGATGCATAATGTACAATCGCAGTGACCGCAGCGCAGTCGCCGAATGGTGGTGGACGATCGACCGCTGGTTCCTTGCAGCCTTCATCGTCCTGATCGGTTTCGGCGTTGTTCTGTCCTTTGCCGCGAGCCCGGCGGTCGCGGAACGCATCGGTCTCGACACCTATCATTTCGTCGAGCGCCATGCGCTGTTTCTCGTTCCGGCACTGGCCGTTATGATCGGCGTCTCGTTTCTCGATCCGCGCCAGATCCGCAGGCTTGCGCTGATCGTTCTCCTCGTCTCCGTGGCGTTGATGATCATGGCGCTGTTCTTCGGCATCGAGGTGAAGGGATCGCGGCGCTGGGTGCGCATTCTCGGCGTGTCGCTGCAGCCGTCGGAATTCATGAAGCCGGCCTTCGTCATCCTTTGCGCCTGGCTGTTTGCCGAAGCCAAGCGCCGTCCCGAAATTCCCGGCAGTCTGATCGCGATGATCCTGTTCGGCGCGATGTCGGCGCTGCTTGTGGCGCAGCCGGATCTCGGCCAGACGGTGCTGCTGGCCGGCACGTGGGGCGCGTTGTTTTTCATCGCCGGCCTGTCGTGGCTGTGGATCATGGTGCTCGGCGGTGTCGCGGCATCGGGCATGGTCGGCGCCTATTTCGTGTTTCCGCACGTGGCCGGCCGCATCAACCGCTTCCTGACCGGCGAGGGCGACACGTTCCAGGTCGATACCGGGCGCGAGGCGATCATCCGCGGCGGCTGGCTCGGCCAGGGGCCGGGCGAGGGCTCGGTGAAACGCATTCTGCCGGACAGCCATACCGATTTCGTGTTTTCCGTGCTGGCCGAGGAGTTCGGCATCATCCTGTGCGGCGTGCTGGTCGCGGTGTTTGCTTTCATCGTGCTGCGCGGGCTGTTGCGCGCGATGCGCGACCAGGACCCGTTCCAGCGCTTCGCCGTCAGCGGTCTTGTCATCCTGATCGGGCTGCAATCGACGATCAACATCGCGGTGAACCTGCAACTGATGCCGGCCAAGGGCATGACGCTGCCGTTCGTTTCCTATGGCGGTTCGTCGATGATCGCGGTCGCGCTGACGGCGGGCATGATCCTGGCGTTGACCCGGCGCAGGCCGGAAAGCCGGGCGGGGCGGGTGCAGTTCCACTCGGCAACGCGGTTCCAGCCGGCGGCGTAGGTCATGGCGGAAAGCAAGGGCACGATCCTGATTTCGGCCGGCGGCACCGGCGGGCACCTGTTTCCGGCGGAAGCGCTGGCGCATGAACTGAAGGCGCGAGGCTGGAGCGTGCCGCTGGCGACAGACGCGCGCGCGGCGCGCTATGCAGAACGCTTTCCGGAAGACAAGCTGCATGTCATCCAGTCGGCAACGCCGTCGGGCAAGAACCCGATCCGCCTGATCGGGGCCGTTTGGACGCTGTTCAAGGGCTTCCGGCAATCGAGTGCGCTTTTGAAGATGATCAAGCCGAAAGCCGTTGTCGGCTTCGGCGGCTATCCGACCGTGCCGCCGCTGTTCACCGCGTCCGGCGCGTTCCCGACCGTGATCCACGAGCAGAATGCGGTGATGGGCCGGGCCAACCGGATGTTGTCCGGCCGGGTGACGGCGATTGCCGGCGGCTTTCTCAAGGCGGAAGGCCCGCTTGCCGACAAAATCGTTGAAACGGGCAATCCGGTGCGTCCGGCGGTGATTGCGGTCACGCAGACACCCTATGTCATGCCGACAAAGACCGGTCCGTTGCGGCTGGTGATCTTCGGCGGCAGCCAGGGCGCGCGCTTCTTCTCCGATACGGTGCCGGAAGCGGTGGCGCTTATGCCCGCCGATCTGCGCGGCCGCCTCGAGATCGTGCAGCAGGCGCGGCCGGAGGACGAGGAGCGGGTCAAGGCGCGCTACGAGGAACTCGGCGTCCCGGCGGAAGTGTCGTCGTTCTTCTCCGATCTGCCGGCAATGGTCGCCGCCGCGCATCTCGTGATGTCGCGGTCGGGCGCCTCGACGGTTTCCGAGATCGCGGCCATCGGCCGGCCGGCGATCCTCGTTCCCTATCCGCATGCGCTCGATCACGACCAGGCGGCCAATGCGGCGGCGCTGGAGGCGGCGGGCGGCGCGCTGGTATGCCGCCAGGATACGCTCGATGCGCAGGCTGTCGCCGATCTGTTCGTCGAGCTCCTCGGCGATCCCGACCGGTTGCAGGCCATGGCCAATGCGGCGCGCAAGGCCGGCAAGCCGGAGGCCACCGCCTTGCTTGCCGACCTGGTAGAGGCTATTGCCTCGGGTCGAACCGCCGCCCAGTTCAAGGCGCGCTGACAGCCGTTTCAACAGGACTACTCTCATGAAGATGCCGCAGAATATCGGCCTTGTGCACTTCGTCGGAATCGGCGGCATCGGCATGAGCGGCATTGCCGAGGTGCTGCATAATCTGGGCTACAAGGTGCAGGGTTCCGACCAGGCCGACAACGCCAATGTGCAGCGGTTGAAGGCCAAGGGCATCAAGGTCTTCGTCGGCCATTCGGCGGATAATCTCGGCGACGCCGAAGTGCTCGTCGTGTCGACGGCGATCAAGCGCGACAATCCGGAACTCGTCGCCGCCCGCGAAAAGCTGCTGCCGATCGTGCGGCGCGCCGAGATGCTGGCGGAGATCATGCGTTTCCGCAACGCTGTCGCCATCGGCGGAACGCACGGCAAGACCACGACCACCTCGATGGTGGCGACGCTGCTGGAATCGGGCGGGCTGGACCCGACGGTGATCAATGGCGGCATCATCAACGCCTACGGGACGAATGCCCGCATGGGCGAGGGCGAGTGGATGGTGGTCGAAGCCGACGAAAGCGACGGCACCTTCCTGAAACTGCCGGCCGACATTGCTGTCGTCACCAATATCGATCCCGAGCATCTCGACCATTACGGCTCCTTCGACAAGGTGCGCGAAGCTTTCCGCCAGTTCGTCGAGAACGTGCCGTTCTACGGCTTCGGCGTGGCGTGCATCGATCATCCCGAAGTGCAGGCGCTGGTGTCCAGGATCGTCGACCGGCGCATCGTCACCTATGGCGAGAATCCGCAGGCCGACGTGCGGTTTTCCAACCTGCGCATGGACGGGGCGACGTCGGTGTTCGATGTGACGATCCGCGACCGCAAGAGCGATACGGTGACGGAAATCCGCGAGCTCAGGCTGCCGATGCCCGGCCATCACAATGTGTCGAACGCGACGGCCGCGATCGCCGTGGCACATGAACTCGGCATGGATGCCGAGGCGATCAAGCGCGGCCTGATGTCGTTCGGCGGCGTCAAGCGGCGCTTTACGCCGACGGGCACCTGGAACGGGGTGCATATTTTCGACGATTACGGACACCATCCCGTCGAGATCAAGGCTGTCCTGCATGCTGCGCGCGCGGCTGCCGGAGAGGGGCAGGTGATCGCGATCATGCAGCCGCATCGTTACACCCGCCTGCACGATCTGTTCGACGATTTCGCCGCCTGCTTCAACGAGGCCGAAACGGTGCTGGTCGCGCCGGTCTATGCCGCAGGCGAGCAGCCGATCGACGGCGTCGGCGCCGCCGAACTGGTGGGGCGGATGAAGGCCGGGGGGCACCGCGACGCGCGTCTGATCGCCGGACCCGAAGAAATCGCGCCGATCATCCGCGAAATCGCCAAACCGGGCGACTTCGTCGTTTTCCTCGGCGCCGGCAACATCACCCAGTGGGCCTATGCGCTGCCCGGGGAACTGGGAGGCGAACCGGTGTCATGACGGCGATCGACGGAGAAGTGCTGCTCGAGCGGCTGGGCGACAGCGTCAAGGATGTTCGCGGCCGGCTGACGGCGAACGCGCCGATGGATCAGATTACCTGGTTCCGCACCGGCGGGCCGGCGGAATTGCTGTTCCAGCCCGCCGACGAGGACGATCTCGCCGCTTTTCTGAAGGCGTTGCCGGAGGATGTGCCGGTGACCGTGGTCGGCATCGGCTCCAATCTGCTGGTGCGCGATGGCGGCATTCCGGGCGTCGTCATCCGGCTGTCTGCGAAGGGCTTCGGCCAGGCGGAAGTGGTCTCCGAGACGAAGATACGCGCCGGCGCGGCGATCCCCGACAAGAGGCTGGCCGCGGCGGCGCTGGACGCGGGCATCGGTGGTTTTCATTTCTATCACGGCATTCCCGGCGGTATCGGCGGGGCGCTGCGCATGAATGCCGGCGCCAATGGCGTCGAGACGCGCGAACGTGTCGTGGAGGTTTATGCGGTCGACCCGCGGGGCAACAAGGTAACGCTGTCGAACGAGGAGATGGGGTATTCCTACCGCCATTCATCGGCGCCGAAAGACCTGATTTTCACAGGCGCGCTGTTCGAGGGCTATCCGGAAGACCCGGCAACGATCAGGGCGGAGATGGACGCGGTGCAGCATCACCGCGAAACGGTGCAGCCGATCAAGGAAAAGACCGGCGGCTCGACCTTCAAGAATCCCGAAGGCAGTTCCGCCTGGAAGCAAGTCGACAAGGCGGGTTGCCGCGGCCTGCAGATCGGCGGGGCGCAGATGAGCCCGATGCACTGCAACTTCATGATCAACATGGGCACGGCGACAAGCCACGATCTCGAAACGCTTGGCGAGACGGTGCGCGCCCGCGTGCTGGAGAATTCCGGCGTGCGGCTGGAATGGGAGATCAGGCGCATCGGCCTATTCAAGCCGGGGCAGGAAGTACAGGAATATCTGGGGCGCATGATCTAGCAGCGTCCTGACGGGACGCTGCAACCGGAGGAAATGACCTTGACCGAGATGATTGAATTCGGCCGGAAGATTTTGGCCGCCCAGCCGTTCAGCGCGCTTCTGGGAACGGAATTGACGCGGTTGGAGAAGGGCCATGTGGAACTGCGGCTCGCGCTGCGCGACGACCACCGCCAGCAGCACGGCTTCGCGCATGGCGGCGTGGTCGCTTATCTTGCCGACAATGCGCTGACCTATGCGGGCGGCTCGGCGCTCGGCGATGCGGTGACCCTGGAAATGAAGATCAACTATGTGCGGCCGGCCGTCGGCGACACGCTGATCGCGCGGGCTGACGTGGTGTCGGCGGGGAAGACGCAGGCCGTTTGCCGCTGCGGCGTGTTCGCGGTCAAGGACGGCGAGGAAAAGCTGTGTGCGGCGGCGCAGGGAACGATTACCCCGGTCAAGGGCGCGTAGCGGTTCCAAGCGGTTTTCAGGGTCCAATATGCAAGAAGGCGGTGACCTCGGTCGCCGCCTCCCTGCATCAAGTCAGGACTACCAGTCATTGTCGGTAACCCGAAGGCCACCTGGCATCCGCCGGCTTCCCCGACCGATGTTGGCCCTTCGATCCGCGAGGGATCTCCGGACACGCGCTCGGGAACCCGAAAGCTCCTTTGCCACGCCAGCGTTACGGTACAACCCGCCGTTCGCCGCCTATCGGTGTACCGGCCCAGGCAAGCTCCGTTTCCGAAACGAGCTGTTACCGATACGTCCCAGCGATCCGCCGCAAGCCCCTCCCTTGCGGGAGACCCGGGCTTTTCGCATGGGCTGCAGCTGGTTCCGGTCCGGTTTTCGCCGCTTGGCAGCTATTCGCTTTCCCGGGCTGCAGTAAGGTCAGTGTTGTCTCGCCGGGGCGGCAAGTCCAGCGGCGAAACGGCGTTGTCCCCGGTGTCCCCGATGTGCACAGGCAGCCAAAAAAGAGCTTGCGATTATCAAAAGGCGCAATCCGCACAGGTTCTGCCGTTTTCGGAAATCGACTTTCTCTTCCGCAAGGAGCGAAATCCTTCCCGTTGTGCGCGGAGGGCTCCCCATGGATGCAGTCAGGCCGTTTTCCAGTTCCAACCGGAAGATCGATCCGTCGCGCCGCCGCGCGACACAACTCTTCAAGCCCGACGGTTCGCCGACCGATCCCGACCGTATCGAGATCGGCCCGACCGATCTGGCGTTTAGGGAATGGGCGGATCTCGGCATCGCCGTGCCGAACCTCGAACGCATGCGCAGGACGCGGCTCGACCGCACGGTCGCCGAATTGCGCAAACGCGACCTTGGCGGCGTGCTGCTGTTCGATCCGCTGAACATCCGGTATGCCTGCGACTCCTCCAACATGCATCTGTGGATCGCGCACAATCCGTCGCGGGCCGTTTTCGTCAGTGCGGACGGCTATGTGGTGCTGTGGGACTACAAGCGCTGCGAACATCTGTCGGCGCATTTGCCGCTGATCCGCGAAATCCGCTCCGGGGCGGCCATGTTCTATTTCGTTGCCGGCGACAAGGAAGACGAGATCGCCGCCAGCTTCGCGACCGAGGTCGACGACCTGATGCGCGTGCATGCCGGCCGCAACCGGCGCATCGCCATCGACAAAATGGAACTGCACGGCGCTTTCGCGCTGCAGGCGCTCGGGCTCGAAATCCGCAGCGGCCAGGAAGTGATGGAGCATGCCCGGCTGATCAAGAGCGAGGACGAGATCAACGCCATGCGCTGCGCGATCGCGACCTGCGAGATCGCCATGTCGGGGATGGAGGAGGAATGCCGGCCGGGCATCGCCGAGACGGAATTGTGGGCGATCCTGCACGCCGAGAACATAAAGCGCGGCGGCGAATGGATCGAAACGCGCATCCTTTCGTCAGGGCCGCGTACCAATCCATGGTTTCAGGAAGCGGGTCCGCGCAAGCTGGAAGCGGGCGACCTGCTTGCCTTCGACACCGATCTGATCGGCCCTTACGGGATGTGTTGCGACATGTCGCGGACGTGGTTCGTCGGCGACGGCGAGCCGACGGCGGCGCAGAAGCGCGTCTATCGCGCCGCGCATGACCACATCATGTCGAACATGCAGCTGCTGAAGCCCGGCGTCACCTTCTCGGAACTGACGCATCTCGGCAAGCCGCTGCCGCCGCAATATGTGGCGCAGCGCTACGGGGTGATGATGCACGGCGTCGGGCTGTGCGACGAATTCCCGTCGGTCTACTATCCGCAGGACTTTATTCCGGGCGCCTACGACTATCCGCTCGAACCGGGCATGGTGTTGTGCGTCGAAGTCTATTGCGGCGAGGTCGGCGGACGCGACGGCGTGAAGCTGGAGGACCAGGTGCTGATCACAGAGACAGGGTTCGAAAACCTGTCGTCCTATCCGTTCGACGCGAAACTGCTCGGCTGACGGGCCGGGAGAGAGTCAGCAGTCGCAGGCGATGCGATTGCGGCCGGCGCGCTTTGCCTCATAGAGCTTGCGGTCCGCACGGCTGACGAGCGCGCCGGCATCGTCCTGTGCCCGCAACTCGACGACACCGAAGGATGCCGTCAGCTTGCCGATCGGCAATTTGCCCTGCGACATGACAAGGTTCGTTGCGTTGATCTGTTCCATGATCTGCCGGATCAATTGCCGTGCCGCCTCGGCTTTCGTAGCCGGAAGGATGAGGGCGAATTCCTCGCCGCCATAGCGCGCCGCGAGATCGCGGCCCTTAAGGTTGCTGGCGAGGATGGAGGCAAAGAACCGCAGGACGTCATCTCCGACCGGATGGCCGAACGTGTCGTTGATCTGCTTGAAATGATCGATGTCGGCCATCGCCAGGCATAACGGCACACCGGATTGGTGCGCGTCGGCGATTTCGTGCGGCAGGCGCAGATCGAACAGCCGGCGGTTGGCCAGCTTGGTCATCGGATCGCGCATTTCCTTCTCGCGCGATTTCTCGAGACTGGCGCGCAGTTTGCGAACCTGGGCGCGGGTCTGGCTCAGCGCCTCGCCGAGCTTGGTCGTGCGGGCGGACATCTTCGCATTCTCGGCGAGCAGCTTCTCGATGGCGTTGCGGATCTGCGCCGGCGCCGTTTGCTCTGTCAGCGAGGCGGCGGTTTCCTTCAGGGAGCCGGAGTAATCATCGCTCGACGCGATGTGCGACTGGACGAGTTTGGCGATCTCGTCCATCTCGTGATCGAGATGGGCGCTGAGCGCGTCATGATGCTTGCGCTCGGTCTCGGCCATGGCGAGATATTCGAGGTGGATCTGATCGAGATCGTAGCCGGCAAGCGTGCCGTCCCTCTCGATGATCCGGTCGATCCGCTCGGCGACTTCCTCCGGCATGCCGGCCGCATAGGAGTACCAGACCTCGAAGGTCTTCGGGACGGGAGGCGTGCGCCAGGTGTCGGCGAGCATCAGCGCCTTGGCGGCCAGCGCCTCGACCGCCCTGTACTCCTTGTCCGCGAACGGCGCGCCGGCTTCGCCGGGCGCCGTTTCCTGTGCGGCTTTCGCGTGATCTGTCATTCATCCGGCCCGGAGTTCGGTGAGCCCGTTCCGCTCAGGCGACCGCTGCCGCGGCCGGTTCCTGCGCACGGGCCTGCCGGTCTTCCGAGATCGCCGCATCGATCGAATTGACGGCCCAGGTGCTGATCTTGTCCTGAAGCTCTTCGTTCTTCTGGCGCAACTGCTCGATCTCGCTGCCGATCTTGTCGTCTTCGGCCTTGCGGATCTCGTCGAGATGGGCCTTGAGTTCGGCGTTTTCGGCCTTCACGGCCTCGTACTCGGAGCCGATATGGCCTTCGATGCGGATTTCGAGCGCGGAAATGCGCTGTTCGAGCTGGGCGGAGGCTTCATCGACCGCCGTCTGGACGGCTGCGAACTTGGCAGCATGGATCTGGGCATTGGCGTAGGCGTACATCGCCATCGACAGGATCACGAGTACTAGCATCGGCACAACAACGATTCCGAGCGAGTGGGTCAGATCGACGAAGCCGAGATCCGCCATGCCGGCGACCATCACCATCAAGGCGACCACGCCGAGGCCGAAGCCGGCCATCTGCACCATCGTCATGGTTCCGCCTGCATTCGATTTGTCGGCTGTCTTGTCTGTCGGTTTCTTTGCCATCTTGAAATCATCCCCGGTTGTTCCGGCCGACCCTCCTTGCAGGACGGCACCCGTAAGGCCGTCGCCGGATGGCGGCAGAACGCAAATCCACTTTCTGGAAAACATCCCGGCATGCTCGCCGGGCCGTCGAACAGCATCATGCTGCGCAAAATCGGTTTGTTGCTCGGGACTGTTTAACCCACGGGATTTAAGAAAAGTCGAAACGCTATGGTTAATTCCTCGCGAGAAGCCCGATGATTATTAGCTTCCGGGAACAATTTGCGTGGAACCATTTCGCAAATTCGGGCATAGGCCGGCGATGACCAGCGGTACCGATGCATATAGCGGCGGCGAAGAGACCTCGCGCGGAACGGACGGCGCGCCGGCTCAGATGAGCTGGGGCGGACACCTGCGCGCGACATTCGCGCTCGGCGTGCCGCTGGTCGGATCGCAGCTCGGGCTGATGCTGATCAACACGACCGACACGGTGATGCTCGGCTGGTATTCGGTGGAGGCGCTTGCGGCGGCCGTGCTGGCGACGCCGCTGTTTTTCGTCGTGATGATTTTCGGGTCCGGCTTCAGCCAAGCGGTGATGCCGATTGCCGCCCAGGCCGAAGGCAAGGGCGATACGCGTGGTGTGCGACGTGCGGTGCGCATGGGGCTGTGGGTGGCGATCGGATTTTCGGCGCTTGTCATGGCGCCGCTCTGGTACACGGAAGCGATCCTGCTGGCGCTTGGACAGGACGAGCAGATCGCGGCGCTTGCCGGCGACTACATGCGCATAGCCCAGTGGGCGATGTTTCCGACGCTGATCGCGCAGGGGCTGCGCGCCTTTCTTTCCGCCGTCGAACGGCCGCGCATCATCTTCTGGTCGACGGTTGCGGGCGCGGTGCTGAACGCGCTGCTCAACTGGGCTCTGATCTTCGGCAACTGGGGCGCGCCCGAACTGGGCGTGAAGGGCGCGGCCATCGCTTCGCTTGGCACGACGACGCTGACGCTCATCGTGCTGACCGTCTATGTGATGTTCGAGAAAAAATCGGCGGAGTACGAAATCTTCGCCCGGTTCTGGCGGCCGGACTGGCCGGACCTGCGTGAAGTGCTGCGCGTCGGACTGCCGATCGCGGTCACCATTCTCGCCGAGGTGGGACTGTTCGTGATCTCCTCCATCCTGATGGGGTGGCTGGGCGTCGTCGCGCTGGCCGCGCACGGCATCGCAATGCAGCTCTCGTCGATCGCCTTCATGGTGCCGCTTGGCCTGTCGCAGGCGGCGACGGTGCGGGTGGGGCGCGCCTTCGGCAAGGGCGACGCGCTGGGCCTGAACCGCGCAGCGGCCGCGGCGATGGGCGTCTGCCTCGCATTCGGGACCGTCAGCGCGATGCTGTTCTGGCTCGTGCCGGAATGGCTGATCGCGCTGTTCCTCGACAATGACGAACAGAAGGCGCCCGAGGTCATCGCCTACGCAGTGCCGCTTCTTTTGATCACCGCGCTGTTTCATCTTTTCGACAACGCCCAGGCGGTCGGCGCGGGTTTGCTGCGCGGGCTAAAAGACACGCGCGTGCCGATGTGGCTGGCCATTGTCAGCTACTGGGTCGTGGGCTTTCCGCTTGCCTACAGCTTGGGCTTCATCGCGGGATGGGGCGGTATCGGCGTGTGGTGCGGACTGGCGGCGGGGCTCGCTTTTGCCGCCGTGGCAATGAACGGGCGCTTTCTTCTCCTGCGCCCGGCGCCGTGACGCCAGCTTCACGCAAACTCTCCGGCTGACTTTCCTTTTTGAAAACACGCCCTTGCCAGCGAATCAAAGCTCTGATTCTTATGGGTCAGTTTCCAGTTCTGTCGATTCGGGCGCCGTTTGCGCCCAGCGTTTCCGCGTAGCTCCGGTGCGCGGCCAGGTTTGGACTGATTCATGCCGCCCGGAAGGGCCAGGAAGGGAAGGCGATGAACGATCGCGCGCGCAAGCACGTAGTGGTCCTGATGGGCGGATTCTCATCCGAGCGGCCCGTCAGCCTGATGTCCGGCAATGCCTGCGCCGACGAGCTGGAACGCTGTGGCTACAAGGTGACGCGCCTCGATGCGGGGCATGACGTCGCGCAGAAGCTGGCCGAACTGAATCCGGACGTGGCCTTTAACGCGCTGCACGGCCCGTTTGGCGAGGATGGCAGGATTCAGGGCATCCTCGAATACCTGGAAATCCCCTACACGCATTCCGGCGTCCTGTCGGCGGCGGTCACCATGGACAAGGAGATGGCCAAGCGGGTCGCCAAGACGCATGGCATTCCGATCGCCGAATCCAAGGTGATGAACCGGCACGACTTCACCTCCACCCACCCGATGCAACCGCCCTATGTCGTCAAGCCGGTGACCGAGGGATCCAGTTTCGGCGTGGTGATCGTCAAGTCGGACCAGGCTCATCCGCCGCAAATCATCACTTCCGACGACTGGAAATACGGCGACCGGGTTATGGTCGAGCGCTATGTGCACGGGCGTGAGCTGACTTGCGCGGTGATGGGCGACGTAGCGCTTGGCGTGACCGAAATCATCCCGCAGGGGCACCAGTTCTACGACTATGATTCCAAATATGTCGAAGGCGGATCAAATCATGTCTGTCCGGCGGAAATTTCACCAAATATTTACCAAACAATAACCAAGCTGGCGCTCAAAGCTCATCAGGCGTTTGGGTGCCGGGGCGTGACCCGTTCCGACTTCCGCTACGACGATCGCTTTTCCGAGAATGGCGAGGTGATCTGGCTGGAAATCAATACCCAGCCCGGGATGACCGCAACATCGCTGGTCCCGGAACTGGCTTTGCATGCCGGGCACACTTTCGGCGAGCTTTTAAGTTGGATGGTGGAGGACGCATCTTGTTTGCGTTGAACGGGACATTGTTGGGGAAAGCGCGCAACGCATTCGCCACGCGTGAAAGCGAGGGCGGTCGCGTGCTGCCGCGTTTCCTGCGCCGTCCGGCCCGTTTCTTCAGCAAGGTTTTCGAAGGCGAGATCGTCGTTCCGCGCTTTGTCGAGCCGGTCGGCCTTGCCGGGCTTTTTGCCGTGACCGCGCTGTACGGTTCGATCGCCGGCGGCCAGTTCAACGGCGCGGTGGAGCGCACGACGAGTGCGCTCGGTTTCGCCGTGGACGAGGTCGAGGTTTCCGGCCACCAGAACACGTCGGAGATCGCGGTATTCGAGGCGCTCGGCCTCGACGAGTTCACCTCGCTGGTTTCGCTCGACGCGCGCAGCGCGCGCGAGGCGCTGCAGCAATTGCCCTGGGTGGAAACGGCGAAAGTGCGCAAGGTCTATCCGGGCAAGCTTGAAATCGCGCTGGACGAGCGCCGCGCCTTCGCCATCTGGCAGACCGGCGAGACGCTGTCGCTGATCGAACGTGACGGCAACGTCATCGGCGCCTATGCCGGGTCGGGTTTCAATTCGCTACCGCTGGTCGTCGGACCGGGCGCAGCCACGGCCGCGGCACCGTTCATGGAAATCCTGTCGGCCTACCCATCCTTCGCGTCGCAGGTGAAGGCGCTCATTCATGTCGGCGAACGGCGATGGGACGTGCGTCTCGCGAATGGCGTGACGGTGAAGCTTCCGTCCGAGGCGCCGGAGAAAGCCGTCGAGCGGCTGCTGTCGATGAATGCACGGACGCAGATCCTGTCGCGCGACATCGCCTCCGTCGACCTTCGCCTGAAAGACCGCACCACCGTAGCGTTGACCGAGAACGCCATGCTACGCCGCGCCTCCGCTCTGGAAGCGCGCGAGAAGGCCATCCAGGCCCGGAAACGGAGCAGCATCTGATGCCGTTGAAGGCCCGCGCTCCCGAACATAAGAAGGCAAGGCGTTCCGCTGTCGTTACCGTACTCGATATCGGTTCGACGAAGACGGTTTGCATCATTGCGCGCATGGTGCCGAACGATGGCGGGCAGTACCTGCCGGGCCGCACCCACGCGCCGGAAGTGATCGGCATCGGCCATACCAAGTCGTTTGGCGTGAAATCCGGCCTGATCAACGATCTCGACGCCGCGGAGCAATCCATCCGCCACGCGGTCGACGCGGCCGAACGCATGGCCGGCCTGACCGTCGATTCCATTATCGTCAACATTTCCGCGGGCCGGCTCGGCAGCCACATGTCGAGCGCATCGATCGAGCTGGACGAAAACCGGCCGATTTCCAAGTCGGATATCAAGAAGGTGCTGAAGGCGAGCATTGCTCGGGCGTCCAATGTCGACCGCACGGTGCTGCACATGCTGCCGGTCGACCACGTTCTCGACGGCGAGCGCGGCATAGTCGATCCGCGCGGCATGATCGGCCACGAATTGACGCTCAACATGCATGTGCTGACGGCGGACTCGGCACCGCTGCGCAATGTCGAATTGTGCGTCAACCGGGCGCATCTGAGCGTCGAGGCGATGGTCGCGACGCCCTATGCGAGCGGACTGTCGGCGCTGGTCGATGACGAGCTGGACCTTGGATGCGCCTGCGTCGACATGGGCGGCGGGACCACGTCGGTCGCCGTCTTTGCCGACCGGGCCTTCATCCATGCCGATTCCATTCCCGTCGGCGGCCATCACGTGACGATGGATATCGCGCGCGGCTTTTCCTGCCGGCTGGAACATGCCGAACGGCTGAAGGTGATGCAGGGCTCGGCGCTTGCGACGCCATCCGACGAGCGCGACGTGATCCAGGTGCCGGCGATAGGCGACGAGGAGCAGGGTGACGTAACGCAAGTCCCGCGCAGCCTGCTCAACCGTATCATTGCGGCCCGTGTCGAAGAGACCCTGGAGATGTTGCGCGACCGCATCAACAAGTCAGGCTATTCGAGCATAGTCGGCAAGCGCGTCGTACTGACGGGCGGCGCGGCGCAATTGACCGGCTTGCCGGAACTGGCGCGGCGCATTCTCGGACGCAATGTGCGCATCGGCCGCCCGCTCGGCGTGGCCGGCCTGCCGACTTCCGCCAAGGGGCCGGCATTCGCGGCGGCGGCGGGGCTGATGATCTATCCGCAGGTCGCAGACAACGACCAGAGCAGCATGAAATTCGGTGATCCTTTCCGGATCGCGGGAACAGGTACCGACGGACCGCTGGGTCGTATGACCCAGTGGCTGAAAGAGAGTTTTTAGCAATTCGCGGGGAAGCTCCCGCGAACGGATGTGCGGCGCATCCGGCATCAGAAAGGACGAAAACCATGACGATCAATCTTCAAAAGCCGGACATTACCGAACTGAAGCCGCGCATCACGGTCTTCGGTGTCGGCGGCGGCGGCGGCAATGCCGTCAACAACATGATCAATGCCGGCCTTGAGGGTGTCGACTTCGTCGTTGCCAATACCGACGCGCAGGCGCTGTCGATGAACAAGGCGGAGCGCATCATCCAGCTCGGTCTCGGTGTCACGGAGGGTCTCGGCGCGGGGTCGCAGCCGGATATCGGCCAGGCCGCGGCGGAAGAATGCATCGACGAGATCAACGATCACCTGAGCGGCACACATATGTGCTTCGTCACCGCCGGCATGGGCGGCGGCACCGGCACCGGTGCTGCCCCGGTGGTTGCCCGCGCGGCGCGTGAGAAGGGTATCCTGACGGTCGGTGTCGTCACCAAGCCGTTCCATTTCGAGGGCCAGCGCCGCATGCGTACCGCGGATTCCGGCATCGAGGAACTGCAGCAGTGCGTCGATACGCTGATCGTCATCCCGAACCAGAATCTGTTCCGCATCGCCAATGACAAGACGACCTTCGCGGACGCCTTCGGCATGGCCGACCAGGTGCTTTACTCGGGCGTTGCCTGCATCACCGACCTGATGGTCAAGGAAGGCCTGATCAATCTCGACTTCGCCGATGTGCGCTCCGTGATGCGCGAGATGGGCAAGGCAATGATGGGCACCGGGGAAGCCTCGGGCGAGGGCCGTGCGATCACCGCTGCGGAAGCGGCAATCGCCAACCCGCTGCTCGACGAAACCTCGATGAAGGGCGCGCAGGGTCTGCTGATCTCGATCACCGGCGGCCGCGACATGACGCTGTTCGAAGTCGACGAGGCGGCGACTCGTATTCGTGAGGAAGTCGATCAGGACGCCAATATCATCCTCGGCGCGACTTTCGACGAGTCGCTTGAAGGCATCATCCGCGTGTCGGTCGTCGCGACCGGCATCGAGGCGGCCGCCGCCGAAATCGGCAACAACACGACCGAACTGCGCGCGCAGCCGCGTCCGGCCGTCGCCGCCCGTCCGATGCCGGCGCAGCCGCAGGCTCCCGCCGCTCCGGCGGCCGCTCCCGACGCAACCGCGCCCGTTGCCAAGGAAGAGCCGGTGAGCGAGGTTATTCGCGAAACCGAGCGTGACATGGCGGCCTTCGAGGAAAAGACGGCGGCCGCAACGGCGCAAAGCAAGCCGGAGTTCCGGCCGCAGAGCAAGCTGTTCACCGGCGCCCAGCAGCCGATGCGCGCAACGCCGGCGACTGCCCCGATCGCGGCCAAGCCGCAGCCGGAGGCCATCGATGACGAAGGCGCCACACCGCGCATGCCGCGCGTCGAAGATTTTCCGCCGATGGTGAAGGCGGAAGTGGAATCGCACGGCACGCGCGCGCATGCGAGCGAGGAGGACGATCGCGGCCCGCTCGGTCTCCTGAAGCGGCTGACACATGGATTGTCGCGCGAAGAAAAGGCCGCGCCGGCGCAGAAGTTGCGCCCTGCGGAGGGCGGTGTCGAACAGCGTCCGGCAGAACCGCGCCGACAACTGTCTCAAGACGCCCAGCTTTACGCGCCGCGCAAGGGACAACTGGACGATCAAGGACGGGCGCCGGCAGCCGGTCCGGCTTCCGCCGAGGAAGATCAACTGGAGATTCCGGCCTTCCTGCGCAGGCAGGCGAATTGAGGCTGGCGGATTGTAACAGAATGAAATGAAAGGCCGCGCATTGCGGCCTTTTGCCTTTTGTTAACTATATGAAATTGCTTGGATTTTCAAAATGTTACACAGGGCGGGGTCTGGTAACAATTGGTAAAAAAGCGTGATTGGCTCAACAGCCGACTCATGGATATTGTCCTCGCCTTGAGGGGAGAGCTATCCTGACTGTTAGGTCGGGGATGGTTTGCGGATATTAGCCAACCGAGTCGTGCTGTTGGGGTGCGGCTCAAATGGGAAGGCCGATGGGGACAAAATTGCTAGGATATCAAGCCACGCTTTGCGAAAAAGCGGATCTATCGGGCGTAGCCGTTCACTCCGGCGAACAGGTTTCAATCTCCCTCCTCCCGGCTGCTCCAAATACTGGCGTTAAATTCCGGCGAATTTTTGATGACGGCACGAAAGCCGAGATCATGGCTGTTGCCGGCCAGGTCGGCGCGACGGATCTATGTACCATGCTCGGTGATCCGGCGGGCGTTCACATTGCCACGATCGAACACCTGATGGCCGCTTTCTGGGCGACCGGCCTGGACAATGTCATCGTCGAGATCGACGGCAACGAGGTGCCGGTGATGGACGGTTCGAGCCGCGTCTTCATCGACGCGATCGACGAAGCAGGCATCGTTCACCACGCCGTCAAGCGCCGCTATGTGCGGGTCAAGAAGACGGTTCGCGTCGAGATCGGCGGTTCGTGGGCGGAATTCCGGCCCTATCAGGGCACGCGGTTCGAGGTCGTGATCGATTTCGACAGTCCGCTGATCGGACGGCAGGAGTTCAAATCCGACGTGAACGAAGATGTGTTCCGCGATGAACTGGCCAATGCGCGCACATTCGGCTTCATGAAGGATGTCGAACGGCTGTGGGCTTCCGGGCATGCGCTCGGCTCCTCGCTCGAGAACTCGGTGGTGATCAGCGACGATCACACCATCATCAATCCGGAAGGCCTGCGTTTCCGCGACGAATTCGTGCGCCACAAGACGCTCGACGCGGTCGGCGACCTCGCGCTTGCCGGCGCGCAGTTCATCGGCTGCTATGCATCCTATCGCGGCGGTCACCGCCTGAACGCGGCTGCGCTGAAGGCCCTGCTGACAGATCGCACCGCATACGAGATCGTGGAAACCCCGGAAAAGCGCGAGCGCGTGTTCTCCGGCGACTTCGTCACGGTTGCCGCTGCTCCGGCGCATGCCCCCTGGGTTCTCTGAGGCGGTCGTCCCCAGACACCGACAGTAACGGACAGATCGCGGGTGGACAGACATTCACCGCGATTGACGGATTGCCACAAAATCGCGACATTCCGGTCGCACGGCGTTGCCGGGCGAATACCGAAACGGTATGGACGCTACGCAAACGGCGCTGCGTCTTCGGGCAACACGGGAAAATGAGCATGGCGATCTTGTCTCACGGAATTGGAACGCGAACCGGCCGGGCGATTGTTCGCGCAGCCGTTGTTGCCGCGTGCGCGGGGCTTGCCGCCGCCTGCCAGTCCAAGGACGACAAGCTCGATCTGCAAAGCTACGTGGACACGATCGAACCGGCCGATGTTCTCTACAACCAGGGCCTGGCCAACATGAACTCCGGACGCCTGCGCGAAGCGGCCAAGAAGTTCGAGGCCGTGGACCGGCAGCATCCCTATTCGGAATATGCCCGCAAGGCCAACGTGATGGCCGCCTTCACTTCCTACAAGCTCGGTGATTTCGACGAGGCGATCCAGTCCGCGCGCCGGTTCGTCAATCTTTATCCGACCGACGAGGACGCGGCATACGCGCAGTACATCATCGGTTTGTCCTACTACAGCCAGATTCCGGAAGTGACGCGCGACCAGCGCGACACCAAGCTTGCCATCCAGAACTTCAACGAACTTCTGGAGCGTTATCCGGGCTCGATCTACGAGCAAGACGCCAAGGCCAAGATCCGCGCCGCCCGGGACCAATTGGCCGGCAAGGAAATGCAGATCGGTCGTTACTATCTGGAGCGGCGCGAATATCCGGGCGCGATCAATCGCTTCCGCAATGTGGTGGAGGACTATTCCAACACCCGTCATGTCGAGGAAGCGCTGGCGCGTCTGGTCGAGACCTATTTCGCGATGGGCCTGGTGTCCGAAGCGCAGACGGCAGCCGCCGTTCTCGGCCACAACTTCCCGGACAGCCAGTGGTATGCCGATTCCTATGCCTTGCTGCAGTCCGGCGGCCTCGAACCGCGCGAGAACAAGGGATCGTGGCTTTCGCGCATAGGCGGCGGTATCATCGGCGTCGGAGGCTAAGGCCATCCGTACCGCGAGGGGCTGAACCATCATGCTTTCGCAGCTCTCGATCCGCGATATCGTCCTGATCGAGGCACTCGATATCGATTTCTCCAAGGGGCTTTCCGTGCTGACCGGCGAAACCGGCGCCGGCAAGTCGATCCTGCTCGATGCCTTGTCGATGGCGCTCGGTGCGCGCGGCGACGCCTCGCTGGTGCGCCATGGCGCCAGTCACGGCCAGGTCACGGCGATGTTCGATCTCGTGCCGGGCCACCCGGTGCGCATGCTGCTCGAGGAAAGCGGAATCGACGCCGATCCGGGCGAACCGGTGATCCTGCGCCGCATGCAGTCCGATGACGGGCGCACGCGCGGTTTCGTCAACGACCAGCCGGCAAGCGCCGGCCTGCTCAAGACAATCGGGCGCAACCTTGTCGAAATCCATGGCCAGCATGACGACCGGGCGCTGGTCGACGCCTCGACGCATCGCGAGCTGCTCGACGCTTTCGGCGGGCTGAAGGGCGAGGCCGCGCATGTGGCGACGCTTCATCGCGCCTGGAAGGCGGCGGAGCGCACGCTGGCGGAACACCGCGCGCGGGTGGAGGAAACGGCACGCGAGGCGGATTACCTGCGCGCGTCGCACGAGGAACTGTCTTCGCTGGCACCTGAGCCCGGCGAAGAGGAAACGCTTGCCGAAAAGCGGGCGCAGATGATGCGCGCCGAGAAGATAGCCGGCGACCTCAACGAGGCGCATGACGTGTTGTCAGGGCAGGCGTCTCCGGTGCCGCATATCGCCAGCCTGTTGCGCCGGCTGGAGCGCAAGGCCGTCGAGGCGCCGGGCCTGCTGGAAGAGGTCAACGCTGCGCTCGGTTCGGCGCTTGACCACTTGTCCGACGCGCAGAGCCGCATCGAGGTGGCTGTGAATACCAGCGAGTTCGATCCGCGCGAATTGGAGAGTATCGAGGAGCGGCTGTTCGCGTTGCGCGCCGCCTCGCGCAAGTACAATGTCGCGGTCGACGACCTGCCGGCGCTGGCCGTGCAATTCGCCGATCAGCTCGCCGATCTCGATGCCGGCGAAACGCGATTGCACGAACTGGAAAAGGCGGCGGCAGAAGCGTGCGACGTCTATGACCGCGCTGCGCTGGCACTGTCGGAGGCGCGGCAGAAGGCGCGCGGCGACCTGGTTGCCGCGGTGATGGCGGAGTTGCCCGACCTGAAGCTGGAACGCGCCGAGTTCATCGTCGAGATGGAAAGCGATCCCGCGCAGCGTTCGGAAGAAGGCATCGACCGTGTCGCGTTCTGGGTGCGGACCAATCCGGGCACCCGGCCCGGCCCGATGATGAAGGTCGCTTCGGGCGGCGAACTCTCGCGTTTCCTGCTTGCCCTCAAGGTGGCGCTGGCCGATCGCGGTTCGGCGCCGACGCTGGTCTTCGACGAAATCGACACCGGCGTCGGTGGCGCGGTGGCGGACGCTATCGGCGCACGGCTGGCGCGGCTGGCCGACAAGGTGCAGGTGCTTTCCGTCACCCACGCGCCGCAGGTCGCGGCACGGGCGGCAACGCATTACCTGATCGCCAAGGCGCCGTCGCATGGCGAGCAGGTCGTGACCTCGGTCGCATGCATGGGCGATGACGAGCGGCGCGAGGAAATCGCCCGCATGCTGGCGGGCGCGACCATCACCGACGAGGCGCGTGCCGCGGCGGCGCAACTTCTCAAGGCCGGCTGATTAGCGCGTGAATCGCGCCGAAAGCGGTTTGCTCGCCGAGGGTTCGCCGCTAAATTCCGCTTGAAGAAGAGTCGGATAGGCGGCATGGCGGACAAAAAGCTTACACCTGTTGAGAAACTGAATCAGGAAGAAGCCGCCGCCGAACTGGAACGGCTGGCCGCCGAGCTCGCCGAGCACGACCGGCATTACCATGGCGAGGACCAGCCGGTCATTTCCGACGCGGATTATGACGCGCTGAAGCAACGCAACCTCGCCATCGAGGCTCGCTTCCCGCACCTCAAACGCGCCGACTCGCCGAGCGAAACGGTGGGCGCGGCGGTCTCGGAGAAGTTCGAGAAGATCCGCCACCGCGTGCCGATGCTGTCGCTCGACAACGCGTTCTCCGACGAGGATGTGCGCGACTTCGCCGCGCGGGTGCGCCGCTTCCTGAAGCTTGGCGAGGACACGCCGCTGAAACTGACCGCGGAGCCGAAGATCGACGGTCTGTCGTTGTCGCTGCGCTACGAGGACGGCGAGCTCGTCTATGCGGCGACACGCGGCGATGGCACGACGGGCGAGAACGTCACCGCCAATGCGAGGACGATCTCCGACATTCCGAGCCGGCTGAAGGGCAATCCGCCGTCGGTGATGGAAGTGCGCGGCGAGGTCTACATGACCAAGCATGACTTCGCCGAACTGAACGAGCGGCAGGCGGCGGCCGGCAAGCAGACTTACGTCAATCCGCGCAACACGGCGGCCGGATCGCTGCGCCAGCTCGATGCCTCGATCACCGCGGAGCGGCCGCTGAAATTCTTTGCCTATGCCTGGGGCGAAGTTTCCGACATGCCGGCCGACACGCAGATGAACATGGTCGCGGCGATCGGGCGCTACGGTTTCGTCATCAATCCGCTGATGGATGTGTTCGACAGCGTCGAGAAGCTGATCGAACACTATCACCGTATCGAGATGGAGCGGGGCGAGCTCGCCTATGACATCGACGGCGTCGTCTACAAAGTCGACGACCTGAAGCTGCAGGAGCGGCTCGGCTTCGTCTCGCGCTCGCCTCGCTGGGCGATCGCGCACAAGTTTCCCGCCGAAAAGGCGATGACCACGCTGAACGCCATCGACATCCAGGTCGGGCGAACCGGCGCGATCACGCCGGTGGCGCGTCTGGAGCCGGTCACGGTCGGCGGCGTGGTGGTGGAGAACGCGACGCTGCACAATGCCGAGGAGATCGAGCGGCTGGGCGTGATGATCGGCGACACTGTGATCGTGCAGCGCGCCGGCGACGTCATCCCGCAGATCCTGGGCTTCGTGGAGGAAAAACGGCCGAAAGACGCCGAGGAATTCCAATTCCCGACGGTTTGCCCGTGTTCGCTGAAAACGCCGATCGTACGAGAGGCGATCGCCAGCGGCGAGGAAAGCGTGGTGCGGCGCTGCTCGGGCGAATTCGCATGCCCGTTCCAGCGCAAGGAGCACCTCAAACACTTCGTTTCGCGGCGGGCCTTCGATATCGAGGGGCTTGGCGACAAGCAGATCGAGTACTTTTTCGACGACGAGGGCGGGCTGGAGATCAAGACGCCGGCTGATATCTTTACACTGTCAAAACGTGACGAGAATGCGCTGACCAAGCTGAAGAACCGCGACGGCTATGGCGAGGTGTCTGCGCAGAAACTGTTCGACGCCATCGAGGAGCGGCGGACCATTCCGCTGGAGCGGCTGATCTACGCGCTTGGCATCCGCCATGTCGGCGAATCGACGGCAAAGACTTTGGCCAGGGCGTATGGCGACTGGGCGACGTTCGAGCGGGCTGCGTCGAATATCGCCCACGGCGACGCGGCGGCACGCGAGGAAATGGATGCGCTGGATGATATCGGCGACGCGGTAATCGACTCGCTGGCGCGCTATTTCACCGAGCCGCACAACCGGAAGATGGTGGAGGCGCTGATCGGCGAACTGACCGTCGAGGAAGCCGAGAAACCGGCAAGCGATACCGCGTTTTCCGGCAAGACCATCGTTTTCACGGGTTCGCTGGAACGCATGTCGCGCGACGAGGCCAAGGCCATGGCCGAGCGGCTTGGCGCCAAGGCCGCCGGTTCGGTATCGAAGAAGACCGATCTTGTCGTCGCCGGCCCGGGCGCCGGCTCGAAGCTCGCCAAGGCGCAGGAATTCGGCATCGAGGTGATCGACGAGGACGAGTGGTTCGACCGCGTCGAGGGGCTGTAGAATCACTTCTTTCGCGAGCGCGTAAACTTCATCGTGTGACCAGCGATCGCGTCCGCCGTACCCGTCCAGGCGTAGGCGAGCAGAGCCGGTTCATGTGATGAGGTCCTGATCGTATGGGTTGTTCCGGCGGCATTGAAGATCATGGACGGCGGGCGGAAGACGCCGAGATCGTTCTCCGAGACCGCACCGGACAGGACTAGATAGCTTTCGGTTATGCCGTCATGGCGGTGGGACGGATAGACGGAACCCGGCGCAAACAGTACGAAGCCCAGAACCAGATCGGCCGCATCGACAAATCCCGCGGGGCCGAGCACATCGGCATAGGCATATTTGCGCGCCAGTCCGGCCGGCACGCGATCATACCCGTACTCCCAGCGCAAGCGGGGCGAGAGCTTGGCGCTCGCCCGCGCGAATATCTCCGTCGGCTCGCGCTCTCCGTTGTCGAATGCGCGTGCGAGATGGTTCGTGGCGGGCAGCGCAGCGGGCTCGACGGGACGTACGGGAGGAGCCGCCTTGAGAATTTTTGCGAGCCGCTCCCGAACGACACGCATATGTGCGCGTATCGGGCCGCTGCCACCGGTCGGCGCGTAACGGTAGGCGGTCTGGAACTCCCGCAGGAGATAAAACAGATCGGTGTCCTCGGTCAGGCTTGGCGATACCGGGATACCGGGCAGGGCGTTCGGCACGGTGTCTCCTGCGGATACAGAGTTGTCTCGGTTACATTATTATCCGTGACGCGTCAGTATGGTTGACCTATACCGCGTCCGGAGCAGCCACAATGTATATCAAAAGAGACATCATCGATGGTGTGAAAGCGGCGGTGCCTGTCATCCTGGCGGCGGGACCGTTCGGTCTCTTGTTCGGCGCTCTGGCCGTCGACAATGGCTTTACCGTCTCGGAAGCAGTGCTTATGAGCGCGACGGTCTATGCCGGGGCCAGCCAGATGGTCGGTATCGATCTTTTCGGTGACAAGATTGCACCCTGGCTGATCGTGCTGTCGATTTTCGCGGTCAATTTCCGCCATGTGCTCTATTCGGCCGTGGTCGGGCAGCAGATCGGACACTGGTCGAAACTGCAGCGCTATGCCGGGTTCTTTTTTCTGATCGATCCGCAGTTCGCCGAAGCCGAAAAGCGGACGGAAACGGGCAAGCCGCTCAGCTTCGTCTGGTATATGGCCACCGGTATCCCGATCTACCTCACCTGGGTTGCAGAGGGCTTTCTCGGCGCGACCTTCGGCAAACTCGTGGAAAACCCCGCCGCATACGGCGTCGATTTCCTGCTGCCGATTTATTTCCTCGGTCTGGTCATGGGATTCCGCAAGCGGCCCAACTGGCTTCCGGTGGTGATCGTCAGCGCAGTGGTGTCGGTCGGCGCCTATGCGCTCGTTGGATCGCCCTGGCATGTCTCGATCGGCGCGCTTGCCGGTGTGCTGGCGGGTGCCGCGATTGCCCGAAAACCTAAGGAAGCGGAGGAGTAGGGCATGGAACTATCAACAACAGCCTGGGTTGTGCTCGCGGGGGCGCTTGCCACCTATTTGACACGCATCGGCGGCCATCTTGTGTTGTCGCGTTTCTCGTCGATCCATCCGCGTGTCGAGGCGGCGTTGAACGCTGTGCCGGCGGCCGTCCTGACGACGCTTGTCGCGCCCGCCGCCGTCTTCACTGGACCGGCCGAAGCCGCGACGATCATCGTCGCCTTTATCGCGGCGTTCTACATGCCGGCCATGGCGATGTTCGCGCTTGGCTGGATTGCCGTTCTGGCGTTCCGGGCGATCATCGGCTGACCGGCGCGGTCATACTTTCCAGCCATTCGAGAACCGACGCATCCTCGATCAGCGGCGATACCTCGTTGCGCACCCGGGCATGGTAGGCGTTCAGCCATTCCAGTTCGGCATCGCTCATCAGCGCGACATCGACCAGACGGCGGTCGATCGGGCACAGCGTCAGCGTCTCGAAGGAATGCATTGCGATCTCGCCGTCCTGCGGCACCTCCGCCGGGCGGAGCATGACAAGGTTCTCGATGCGGATACCGTGCGAGCCGGGTTTGTAGTAGCCGGGCTCGTTGGAGACGATCATGCCGGGCAGCAGATCCTGCATGCCACGCCGGGAAATGTTCTGCGGGCCCTCATGCACGCCGAGGAATGAACCGACGCCGTGGCCGGTGCCGTGGGCGTAGTCGAGGCCGGCCTGCCAGAGCGCGTTGCGCGCCAGAATGTCGATATCGACGCCGCGCGTGCCGGCGGGAAAGCGCGCCACCGAGATGGCGATCATGCCTTTCAGCACCAGCGTGAAATGGTGACGGTATTCCGCCGTCGGCTCGCCACTCGGCACCACGCGGGTGATATCGGTGGTGCCGTCATGATATTGCGCGCCGGAATCGAGCAGCAGCAACTCGCCGTCGCCAAGCTTGCGGTTGGTCTTTTCCGTTACCCGATAGTGGACGATGGCGCCGTTCGGGCCGGCGCCGCAGATCGTGTCGAAGGATATTTCGGCGAGTTCCATGCCAAGGCGTTCACCCGTCTCGCGGCGGAAATCTTCCAGCGCGGTGACGATGGCGATTTCGTCGAGCGAGCCGGGCTGTTGCGCTTCGAACCAGGCGAAGAAAGCGGCGAGCGCCGCGCCGTCGCGGCGCTGGGCGTTGCGCGCGCCCTGCTGCTCGGCGGCGTTCTTCTGCGCACGGGGCAGGCGCACCGGGTCGGCCGCCTCGACCAGTGTCGCCCCGGCATCCTGCAGGTCGTCGGCGATCCTGGCCGCGGCGAGCGCCGGATCGACCATCACCTTCGCGCCGGTGCGCCCCAGTTCCTTCAGCCCGTCATCGAATTCGGACGGCGGGCGCAAGGTGGCGAGCTGCGTCAGATAGGCCTCGGTTTTCACCGGCAGCTTGCGCTTGTCGATGAAAAGCGAGGGTTCGCCGTCGACCGGCAGGATGGCGAATGCCAGAGCCAGCGGCGTATGGGCGACATCCGCGCCACGAATGTTGAAAAGCCAGCAGATCGAGGCAGGGTCGGTCAGCACGACGGCGTCCGCGCCCTCGTCCTTCACGGCATCGGCGATCCGGCCGGTCTTGTCGCGCGGCGTTTCGCCGGCGAATTCCAGCGGATGGATGATGACCGGTTCCAGCGGCGGCGGCGGCAGGTCATTGCGGATGCTGTCGACCGGATTGCGGGAAACGGCAACCAGTTCGGCATCCTTTCCGCCGCAGGCATCGGCAAGCCGTTTTGCCTCGGCGACGGTGTGCAGCCAGGGATCGAAGCCGATGCGCATGCCGGATTCAACGTTGCCGGCCAGCCATTTATGCGGCGGCGTTGCGATCATGTCTTGCGGGGTGAAGATTTCCGGATCGGTCTGAGACCGAACTTGGAGCGTGTAACGCCCGTCAGTGAAGACATGGGCGGCATCCTTCAGGATGATCGCAGCGCCGGCGGAACCGGTAAAGCCGGTCAGCCATGCAAGCCGCTCGGCGCGTTCGGGCAGGTACTCGTTCTGGTGTTCGTCGGCATGCGGCACCAGAAAGGCGTCGAGCCCTTGCTCTTCCATGCGGGCGCGCAAGGCGGAAACGCGGGCCTTGCCGGCTGACGGATCGCTCTTTTCGGAAAACTGCTGGAACATGACCGACCTTCGGGTTTGAACGCCGGCGGACGTTAGGCGCTTGGTGCGGACGGATCAATCCGGCCTACCCGGCGAGAGGTTGATGTTGCGTTGCAGCAATCCACTTCGCATATGCGAAAAACGCATGGCTGCCCTGCTGCTTTGGGCGTGGTCAAATGCGGCAATCGGCCTCATATTTGAACTACCGGTAAAATTACCGGCAAACTCAGGAGATCGCACATGACCGTAAAATCGAAAAAAGGCATGTTTCACAATGCTTTCGACGCAATGGTCAACGCTCGCGCACGCCAGGCTTCGTCTTATGTCAATGGCGCACTTTTGATGCTCGACGATGACACGCTGAAGTCCTACGGATACGATCGCGCCGAATTGCTCCGCCGTCCGACGGCTGTCTACCCGTTCTAAGCGCGAACGCTAACCAATTGAAATAAAGGGCGGTCCTTGCGGGCCGCCTTTTTTCATTTCAGCGTTCGAGATGCATGGTGACCCATTCGTCGCGCCAGATCGTGCGACGGTGATACAGCCCCGCCGCGCGAAAACCGGCCAGCACCATCTGGCGCTGGGTCGCCAGTATTCCCGAAAGGACGACGCGGCCGCCATGGGCCAGATTGGCGGCAATGTCGGGCGCCATGCGCATCAGCGGGCGGGCCAGGATGTTGGCGACGATGAGATCGAACGGGCCTTCCTCGGCGAATGCGCGATTGGAGAAGCCGGCCGCCGTTTCGAAGCGGATCAGGCCGGACGCGCCGTTCAGCTTCGCATTGCCATATGCGACCCTGGTCGCGACCGGGTCGATGTCGGTGGCCAGAACCGGGCAATGCGCCAGTTTCGCCGCGGCAATGGCGAGCACGCCGCTGCCGGTGCCGAGATCGAGCACATTGGCCGGTCGGCGGGCGCGGATCAGTTGCTCCAGCATGATGAGGCAGCCGGCGGTGGTGCCGTGATGGCCGGTGCCGAAGGCCTGGCCGGCCTCGATCTCGATGGCGATGTCGTTTGCGCGCACCGCGTCGCGGTCATGTCTGCCGTGGACGAGGCAGCGTCCGGCGCGCACCGGCTTCAGCCCCTCGAGCGACTTGGCGACCCAATCGACGTCGGGCAGCACCTCGCGGAGGATGCCGAGGCCGAAACCGTCGGAACCGAGGCAATCGGCCATGCGCGCCTCGATGGCCGCGATCCCCTCGTCGCCGCAATCCGCATAGAGCGAGACCTCGTAAATCTGCGCCGGTTCGTCGATCTCCATGTTGGCGAGCGCGTAGCCCTCATCCTCGAACTCGCGTTCCAGCAATTCGAAGATGCGCTCCGCCTCGAGTTTCTCGGCGGAGAGATGAAGGCGGACTTGCGGCATGCTACTGGTCTTCCCTGTCGGCCGTTTCGGCGCGTTTTCTCTTGCGGCCCTCCGCCGTATCAGCCTGGCGCGGCGGCGCGAAGCTCAAAATGACATCGCCTTCCTGAACCTTGGCGCCGCTCGATCCGGTTTCGAAGACGAGCGCCCCGTCGGGCTTGCGCCACAGGATGACACGGGCATCCGGGTGCCGGCTGGCGAGGTAGGCTTCGCGATTGAACTCCTCGGTCAGGCGGGTGGACTGGAATGTCCAGCCTGCCGCATGGCGCTGGCGTATGTCGAGGAAACTCAGGCCGGGCTTGAACAATTGCCGCCCGCCGATCGTGAAATGCATGGCGCGGCGGCCGGACTGTTCGCGCTGGCCGCCGATTTCATAGACGTTGTTGCGGCCGATTTCCGGGCCGAAATCGGTACAGACAAGCGCGTTATAGGCATCATTGTCGGTGGCCGCGATCATGGCGTTGAACCGCCCGATATCGAGGTGGTGGTGGGCGTGCTCGGACAGCGGGTCGCCGAAATGCGTATCGAGGCCGGCCTGGCGCGCTCCGACCAGATGGTTCCAGTTGGGATCGGCGATGGTGACCGGAATTTCGGCGTCCTTCAGCTTGGCGGCAAGCGCCGTCGCCCATGCCGAACCGCCGACGATCAGGATGCCGGGCTTTTCGGCGGAGCGCAGGTCGAGGATGCGTGCCAGCGGGGCGAGGGTGAAGCCGTGCAGGAAGATTGTCGCCACGACGACCGCAAATGTGAAGGCGACCATGCGTTCGCCGTCAGCGGTTCCCCATGCCGTCAGCAACGCCCCGAACAGGCTGGCGACGGCGACAGCGACGATGCCGCGCGGCGCAATCCATGCCGTCAGCAGGCGCTCCTGCCATGACAGGCCGGTGCCGACGGTCGCGATGAAGATCGCAAGCGGCCGAATGACGAAGAGAAGCGCCATGACGAAACCCGCCGCGCGCCAGTCAAGGCTTTTAATCACCGGCCATTCGAGCGCGGCGGTCAAAACGATGAACAGGCCGGAGACGAGCAGGACCGTGATCGTTTCCTTGAAGCGGCGCAATTCGCCGAGCGAAGCCATGCGGGAGTTCGCCATGCGAATGCCCATGACGGTGACGGCGAGCAGCCCCGATTCCTCCAGGAACAGGTTGGACGCGGCGAAAACGGCAAGGACCGCGGCGACCAGGATCGGCGCCTTCAAAAATTCCGGCACATGGCCGCGGATAAACGCCCAGATCAGGAGTTGGGCGACGCCGAGGCCCGCCGCCAGCGCAAAGGCGAAGGCGGCGACGATTTCCAGCGCGAGGCCCTCGGCATTGTGGCCGCCGTGGAAAACCAGAAAGATCTCGAAGGAGATAACCGCAAACAGCGCGCCGATCGGGTCGTTGACGATCGCTTCCCAGCGTAACAACGAGGCCGGCCGGGATTTCAGCTTGGCGGAGCGCAGCAGCGGCATGATGACTGTCGGTCCGGTGACAACCAGGATCGCACCGAGGATAATCGCCACCGACCATTCGAGACCGCCGACATAGTGGCCGGCCAGCGCGGCGCCCAGCCATGTCAGCGGGCCGCCGATCAGCACGATCCTGCGTACCGCCTTGGAGGTTTCGCGGATTTCCTGGAAATTAAGGGTCAGGCCGCCTTCGAACAGGATGATCGCGACGGCCAGTCCGATGGCCGGCTGGTATACCTTGCCGAAATCCTCGGCCGGTACGAGAAAGCCGGTGACTGGACCGGCCAGAAAGCCGGCGGCAAGCAAAAGGACGATGGCCGGCAGTCGCAATCGCCAGGCAAGCCATTGGGCGAAAATGCCGGCGGCACCGACGAAGGCCAGCTTGACCGCAATATTTTCCATCGCTGCGACTGCCTTTCGCCGGTGGCGCTGATCAATCCCCTAGCCGCCGGTCATATTGCCTTTGCGGCAGGTCCGGCAAGGGCGGTACGCCAACCGATCCCCTGAATCGCGGCTCAGGTGCCGGCGAGATCGCGCAGTTTCTGAATCGCACTCTCGGAATCCTCTCCGAAGGCGATGGTCTTGCGGAAACGGCCCTCGCTGTCGAGCAGGATCACCGAGGCGGTGTGGTCCATCGTATAGTCGTCATCGCCGTCGCCGGTGTCGATGCGCTTGAAGTAGATGTTGAAGCCGCGAGCCATTTCACGCACCGCCTCCGGATCGCCGGTTATGCCGCGCACGCGATCGGTCACACCGCTGACGTAGCTGCCGAGCAACTCCGGCGTGTCGCGCTCCGGATCGATGGTGATGAAATAGCCCTTGATGTCCTTGCCCTCGTCACCGAGCGCCTCGAACCAGCCGTTCATTTCGTAAAGCGTGGTCGGGCAGATTTCGGGACAATGGGTGAATCCGAAATAAATCGCGGTCGGATGGCCGCGGAAGGCGGCTTCGGTAATCGGCTGGCCGTCCTGGTCGATCAGGTTGAAGGCGACGCCATAGGGCTGTTCGGAGGTGACGGCCGACTGGCGGTAGATCTCGTAGCCGAGCCAGGCGCCTGCGACACCCAGCACGACGATCAGGGCAGCGAATAACGCGCGCATGGTCTAGTTCCTTTGCAGTTTCCGGATGTCATTTAGCGGTTGCGGGCGAAGAATTCAGCCGGTCAAATTGGCGCGGCCATGGCGGTCAGAGGCACCATGCGAGCCCAGCCTGGAGCAGTGACCAGAACAACGTGTCGCCATTGGCGAACCAGCCGGCAAATCCGACAAGCCCGATTACGGCAACGCCGGCGGCAATCAGAAGCGCGGGACGCATCCTGACGGCGGCGGGCCGGGCCGTAGGCTCGGTATCGTGGACCAGATGTTCGTTCATGGCGGAAGCCTAACGAAATTCGCATTGCAAACCAATCGGCTGTGTCCGGAATAATCCGCGGGACAACTGCGCCGTATTGACCTGCGTCAATGTGGATCAGCATAGTCGGCCACAGAGTTCGTGCTCGGAGGAGGAAACCATGGCTGACAACAACAAAACCGCCGGGGCGGCACCGCGGCCGCCGGCCATGCCGAAAGTCAACGAAATCAGTATCGGGGATCTGGCGGAAGTCCTGCGGAAGGGCTTGTCGGATTTCATGCGTGCGCCGCAGTTCGGGCTGTTTTTCGGTGGCGCTTACGCAATTGGCGGGATCATCATCGCGCTGTCGCTGACGACCTGGAACATACCGTGGATGATCTATCCGGTGGCTATCGGCTTTCCGTTGATCGGTCCGTTCGTCGCCGTGGGCCTCTACGAGGTGAGCCGCCGGCTGGAATCGGGAAAGCCTCTGGTGTGGCGGGAAATCCTGGGCGTCGTCTGGCTACAGCGCCAGCGCGAACTGGCGTGGATGGCCTTCGTCATGCTGTTCGTCTTCTGGGTGTGGATGTATCAGGTTCGCCTGCTGGTCGCGATCATCCTGTCGCGCATGTCCTTTTCGACGCTCGACCGCTTCATCGAGGTCGTCTTCACGACGCCGCAGGGTTGGACGTTCCTGGCTATCGGCCATGTGGTTGGCGCGATCCTGTCGCTGGTGCTGTTCTCGATCACGGTCGTCTCGATCCCGTTGCTGCTCGACCGGGAAGCGGATTTCGTTACCGCAATGATCACCAGCGTTAAGACGGTGATTTCCAATCCTGTGCCGATGATCGGCTGGGGGATTTTCGTCACGCTGGCGGTGATTGTCTCGTCGATTCCCGTGTTTCTCGGCCTTCTGGTGACGCTGCCGGTGCTGGGGCATGCGACGTGGCATCTCTACAAGAAGGCTGTGGCGGCGCCATAGGCGCCGTCCCGGCTTGCGGAAAGGCGAGCGGACGGAATTTCTCGGCCAGCTGCATTGCGCGCTCGTCGATCGAAAACAGGGTGCAGACGACGCGGCATCCGTCGATTTCCTGTCGCGCCAGCAGTTCCGCACCGAGGTCGAACACATTCGTCAACTCGAAAACACGCTCCTCGGTCACCGCAATGAAGTGCGTGATGCCGTTACGGCGTGCATAATCGAAATTTGCAAGCGTCAGTTGCAATGTGGCGAGCCCGAGCCCGGTCGGCATGCGGTCCGTCGCCAGGTCATGATCGACGCAGTAGCGTGACAGCTCCCAGATGGTTGGCGAGCGGAAGCTGACCGCGTCAGGAACCAGTCCGTCGAACGCCAGGTCGAGAAGTGTCGTTTGGGTGGTCGGTATCAGCCTGATGCCCGCATTGACGGCGCCGGTGGAATCCAGCGACAGGGCGTAGGTGCAGGGAAGGTCGTCGAGCGGATCGCGTTCCTGGTCGCCATGCACGGGAACTTCCCATCCCAACCGGTCGTGAAAGACCTTCTTGCGCAGCCGGAAATACTCCTCGACCGCGCCCGAACGGATGTGACGCTCATGCGTCTCGACATGGATGATCATCGCAGCCTCCGGTTGAATCCGGAGACGTTCTAGCTCAGGCGGCCAGTTGTTACAACTTATGATCGAATTCTGAAAACATTTTCAACTGCAGCGCGCGGACGATGGCGGCGGCCTTGTTGTTGACGCCGAACTTGGCCTTGGCGCTTTGGACGTGAGCAACGACAGTCCAGCGCGACAGGCCCATGATGTCGGCGGTCTGCTGATCCGTCTTTCCGCAGGAGCCCCAGTAGAGCACCTCGATCTCGCGGTCGGTCAGGTTGTATTTTGGCTGTTTAGTTTCGATGAACCGTTCGGTCACGGCGAGGGCGACGATATGGGCCTGTTCGCGAAAGCGTGTCATCAAGGCGGAGGATTCGTCGGTGTTTCTGGAGATGTCGAGGTCGGTGGCAAAGGTCGTCACGGATCGGATGTTTTTGCCGATATGCACCGGTATCCCGACCGTAAACGCGCCGATTCCGTGCGCCATCGCGTCTGCCGCGAACTCGGCCAGCTCGGCAGTGCCGGGATGGGCATGGTCGAATATGACGGCGCTGACCGAATTCAATCCCCTGCCGATGACCGGATCGACATTCGCGTAGTCCTTCTCGGAATAGCGGCGCAGCCAGCCGGCCGGGTAGGTCGAAATGACGATCCGCGACATCAGGTCGGTGTCGCTCAGTTCCGCCCAGAACGAGACATAGTTGGAACTCGTCGCGTCGCGGGCGGACTTCAGCGTTTCCAGAAGTGCGGGCGGAAAATCGGGATCGGCCGGGGAGATTTCGAAATCCGGCGCCACCAAGACGCGAAACACCTTGCTTCTAGCCTCCTCGTTTCGGAATGCCTGCACCAATCGCAGGCGTTACGCCCGTCAAGGACTAAGCCAAAATTACAACTAATTGTAGAGTGAATTATCTTTAGCCAACAATTGTTGTCCGCCGGATGTATTTTTTTGCTTCGGCGATGCAACCTATCCGCAAACAAAGTGTTCCTGGCGCAGCCAGGTGCTGGCAGTACTGGCCGGAAACCGGCGAAAACCAGAGGTACCATGCGGTTTACCGCCATCATCAATCCGGAAGCCTCGACGCTGAAGAGCGTCGACCGCAACTGGCTATCCAGTCGGTTGAAAGAGCGTTTCACGGCCGAAGGCCATTCGATTTCGGTCGATTTTGCCGAGGGCTCTGAAATCGGCGAGGCGCTCGGCAGAGCGGCGGGCGACCGGAGTATCGACGCTGTGCTGGCCGGCGGGGGCGACGGCACGATTTCGGCGGCGGCCGGCCTGCTGCAGGGAACGGACAAGGCGCTGGCCATTTTGCCGGGCGGCAACATGAACCTGTTTGCCCGCTCGCTTGGCATCCCGCTCGATATCGCAGCCGCGATCGACGCCCTTGCCGCCGGCCACGCGGTGTCCGCCGATATCGGCTTTGCCAATGACAGGCCGTTCATCCATGAGTTCTCGCTCGGACTGCATCCGGAGATGATCGAGGCACGCGACCGCCAGAAGTTCGGCTCGCGGCTCGGCAAGCTGATCGGCAGCGCGCGTTCGCTGTGGCAGGTGCTGCTGAGACCGCCGCGCGTGAGGGTCTGGCTCGACGACGGCAGCGGCGAACGGGCGATCGCGACAGCGGCGCTGGCGATTTCCAACAATCCGTTCGGAGCAGGGCACTTGCCCTATGCCGATCGTGTCGATAGCGGCGTGCTCGGCGTCTATATCGCGCATACGTTGAAATCCGCGGATCTGGCGGCGATGGCGGCACAAATGTCGACCGGCCGGTGGGCCGAGATGGCGCGGATGGAATCGTTCACCGCGACGGATTTGAGGCTGACCCGGCGGCGGCCGATCAAGGCTGCGGTCGATGGCGAACTCGTCAAGATGCCGCGATCGGTGACGGTGCGCATCGTGCCGGGCGCGCTGACCGTGATCGCGCCGCGCGCGGAAGACGCGGTGCGCGGGCAGTAGCGCAAATGAAAAAGGCGGGCCGAAGCCCGCCTTTTCTCCTCCTTTGAACCTGCTCGACTAGGCGGCGAACTGGTTCATCGTGTTGTCCTTGCCGCTGGCCTTGAGGGCCGCTTCGCCGGCGAAGTATTCCTTGTGGTCGTCGCCGATGTCGGAGCCGGCCATGTTCTGGTGCTTGACGCAGGCGATGCCCTGACGGATTTCCTGGCGCTGGACGTTCTTGACGTAACCCAGCATGCCCTGGTCGCCGAAATACTCCTTGGCCAGGTTGTCGGTGGACAAGGCGGCCGTATGGTAGGTCGGCAGGGTGATCAGGTGGTGGAAGATGCCAGCCTCGCGCGCCGCGTCCTTCTGGAAGGTGCGGATGCGCTCGTCGGCTTCGGCCGCCAGTTCCGAGCCGTCATAGGCGACGCTCATCAACGTTGCGCGGTCATAGGCCGAAACGTCCTTGCCCTCTGCTTCCCAGGCATCGAAGACCTGCTGGCGGAAGTTCAGCGTCCAGTTGAAGGACGGCGAGTTATTGTAGACCAGCTTGGCGTTCGGCATGACCTTGCGGATCTCGTTCACCATGCCGCCGATCTGGCCGATGTGCGGCTTCTCGGTCTCGATCCAGAGCAGGTCGGCGCCGTTCTGCAGCGAGGTGATGCAGTCGAGGACGCAGCGCGCCTCGCCGGTGCCCGGCTTGAACTGGAACAGGTTGGACGGCAGGCGCTTCGGGCGCATCAGCTTGCCGTCGCGCTTGATGACGACGTCGTTCGGGCCGAGATCGTCGGCGGTGACTTCCTCGCAATCGAGAAAGGCGTTGTACTGGTCACCGAGGTCGCCCGGCTCCTTGGAGAAGGCGATCTGCTTGGTCAGGCCGGCGCCGAGCGAGTCGGTGCGGGTGACGACGACGCCGTCCTCGACGCCGAGCTCGAGGAAAGCGTAGCGGCAGGCACGGACCTTGGCGAGGAAGTCCTCATGCGGGACCGTGACCTTGCCGTCCTGGTGGCCGCACTGCTTTTCGTCGGAAACCTGGTTCTCGATCTGCAGGGCGCAGGCGCCCGCCTCGATCATCTTCTTGGCGAGCAGGTAGGTCGCCTCGGCGTTGCCGAAACCGGCGTCGATATCGGCGATGATCGGCACGACATGGGTTTCGTGGTTGTCGATCTTGTGCTGGACTTCGCGTTCCTTCGCGGCATCGCCGGCTTCGCGGGCGGCGTCGAGATCGCGGAACAGAAGGTTCAGTTCACGCGCGTCGGCCTGACGCAGGAAGGTGTAGAGCTCCTCGATCAGCGCCGGAACGGAGGTCTTCTCGTGCATCGACTGGTCGGGCAGCGGGCCGAACTCGGAACGCAGTGCTGCGACCATCCAGCCCGACAGGTAAAGGTAGCGGCCCTTGGTGGAGCCGAAATGCTTCTTGATGGAGATCATCTTCTGCTGGCCGATGAAGCCGTGCCAGCAGCCAAGCGACTGGGTGTAGTTGGCCGAGTCCTTGTCGTAGGCGGCCATGTCTTCGCGCATGATCTTCGCGGTGTAGCGGGCGATGTCGAGACCGGTCTTGAAGCGGTTCATCGCCTTCATGCGGGCCACGGATTCGGCATCGATGCCGTCCCACGTGCCGCCATAGCTCTGGATCAGGTCGCGGGCCTGCTGAATATCCTGCGTGTAAGACATGTGAGTATCCCTCGTGATATCGTCAGTTTGTAAAGTTTTGTCACGACAGTGAGGGTGCGACGCAGCATCCGACTCGCCGTGACAGCGGATTTCGGAGCTGAAATGCGCCTGTTTCGGCATTTTGTCACGGAAATCGCGAAATCGCGCGGCTAAATTCGTGTCGATTTGTTGCAGCGCGATCTGGCGGGCGGTAAATTTGTAAAAAATTTACAAAAGAGCGCGCCCCAGACGGGACGCGCTCGCATAATGGCTCGAAACCGGGATCATCCGGCGATTGCAGCAAACTCTTCCGGAGACAGGTCGCCGGAGCCGTCGGCATCGGCGGTCTGAAATGCTTCGTCGGACATATCCGGCATGGCGGCCTTCACTTCCTCCATCGATATCGCGCCGGAACCGTCCGCGTCGACCTCGGCGAAATCGGCGGCAAGCGCCAGGCTGGAGGTCGCAGCGAGAGCGGCGGCGGCAATGAGAAGTTTTTTCATGGTGACATCTCCCTTTCACGTTTCCGGACCGCACCGGCGGTCCGGTATTCGCCGCGGCAACTCCGCGGCGTTGGAAACGTGTCGGCCAATTGTGGCGGCTGCTTGGAGCAAATCTGGCAGGAATGAGAACGGTGTTTTGAGATATTCCTTTATTCTCAACATCTTACCGCGATCTCACACACAATTTCCAACGTAAACTGCGCAGGAGTTACCGGCGCTGGCGGGCGGCCGATATCAGGCGGCCAGCGCGCCGGCGGCGTCTTCGATGAATTCGCGCAGCTCTCCGAGATCGAGGCCGGCCTGCGCGGCACGGTGCAAGACCGTCTCGGCGCCGAGGCGGTGCGCGATCGCCTGCGCCCACAGGATGGCGGAGCGATTGCCGGTGCGGCAATAGAAGAGGACAGGCTTCGGCAGTTCGGCAAGCGCGCGGGCCTGGGCGGCAACCGGTTCACTGTCGGTGACATCGAAACTGGCGACCGGAAGATAGCGGAAGGCGATGCCGTGGCGTTTCGCAATCTCGGCGGCGCGGCCACTCGGTATCTGGCTGTCCGCCTCGCCGTCCGGACGATTGGCAACCACGGAGCGGATGCCGCGCGCCGCGAGCGTGGCGAAGTCGTCCTCCGTCAACTGGGAGGCGATATAGACATATTTTTCGAGTTGGCTGATCGAAGCCATGGGTGATCCTTTCCGTCCGCCGATTATGCCCGTGGCATGCGGGCGGTGGATAAGTCTGTGGCGCTCAATTCAACCGCCGGCGGAGAAAAGCTTTGCGCGGGCAGAGCAAAAGGCGGAATGCGAATCCGCGCGCGGCAAACGGCCCGGTTTGACGGGCGGTACCCTTTGCCGCAATAAGCGCGGCGATCCGACCCAAGAAGCCGTTCGCCATGAAGCCGTTCCTGATCCTGCAATTGCGCCCCGAGGCGGAAGCCTCCGACGACGAGTTCCGCGCCATCCTCGAAAAAGGCGGGCTGGCGGAGGAGCGCGTGCATCGCGTGCGGCTGGAGCAGGAAGAATTGCCCGCAATCGAACTTTCCGACTATGCCGGGGTGATCGTCGGCGGCGGGCCGGGCTGCGTCTCGGACGCGCCGGAGGAGAAGAGCCCGCTGGAAAAGCATATCGAGGACGAAGTGATGAGCCTGATGCCGGCGATCACCGGCGACGACGTGCCGTTTCTCGGCTGCTGCTACGGCATCGGCATCCTGACGCATCACCTGGGCGGCATGGTTTCGAAGGAACGCTACGGCGAGCCGGTGTCAGTGGTGCAGGCGCAGGCGACCGAAGCGGGCCGCACCGATCCGCTGCTTGCAGGAATAGACGGCCCGTTCGACGCCTTCGTCGGCCACAAGGAAGCTGTGCAGGTGCTGCCCGAGGGCTGCATGCATCTCGTGGCGGGCGAGGCCTGCCCATTCCAGATGATCCGCTATGGCGAAAATGTCTATGCGACGCAGTTCCATCCGGAAGCCGACGGCGAGGTGTTCGCCCTTCGCATCCGCATCTACCGCGACAAAGGCTATTTTGCGCCGGAGGATGCCGACGCCCTGACGGCGGCGGCGCGGATGGGCAACCCCGAAGCGGGGGCGAGGATTCTCAGGAATTTCGTGCAGCGCTACGGCTAGTCCGCCTCTCAGCTGCGAGCAACGCGGCGATACTCTCCGGGGCTCATGTTGAGGGCGTGGCGGAAGTCGCGCTGGAAATGGGGCTGGTCGGCATAGCCGCAGCAATAACCGATCTCGGCGAGCGAGGCGCCGTCCTCGCGCAGCAGGCGCGCGGCCTCGCCGATGCGGACGCCGCGCAGTGTCGTGGAGAAGGTCACGCCCGAGGCGGAGAGTTCGCGCTGCAGGCTGCGCGAGGATTTCGCCAACTGGCTTGCAGCTTCGGCAAGGCTCCAGTCGCGGGCGATATCGCCGGCCAGTAGTGTTCTGAGACGTTCGCCGGTGGCGGCCGTGCCGGGCGGGGACCGCTGTGACACGGGCGATTTCCAGTTCTCCCAGGCGATGCGGAAGGATTCGCCGCCGCGTTCCAGCGCGCCGACAGAGGGAAGGGCGCCGGCCCGGACTATCCGGCCGTCGATCGCGAGCGTCAGGCCCTGCGCGCCGGCAAGCCGGCAAATGCCGAACAGGAAGCCGGCGATCAGCGCGTTCTCGGCCGCTACGGGCGGATCGCCTTCCGACCAGCGGCGGCAGGCGAGCGCATTGTTGCCGTCAAGGCGGATACCGGTCCGGTTGACGGCATGGCCGTAGCGCTCCAGCCGTGTCCACTTGCCGATCATGATCTCCGGCCGGGCGGCGTTGGCGAGCACGGCAAGGACGGGCGAGGCGGCGGCGTCGAGATGGCGGCCGATGGCAAGCAGCGGGCCGGCGCCGCGCCGGCGGTAGATATGCGCCAGCAGGCTTCGCTTGTGGGCGGCCGACAGGGTTGCGCCGCGCATCGGGTCGGGCGCTTTCGCGCCGGGCGGCAGCAGCTCCGGATCGGCCTCGAGGACGGATTTGACCACCAGCGCCACGAGGCTGGCGCTGGCGAAATCCTCGGGTCGCGCGCCGGCCAAGCGGTCAGTTCCCGATCATCATGGCGGCGGCGAGTTCCGGCGCCAGCCGGTCGATCGCCAGGAAGGGACGGGCGAAGCCCGGCGCGATGCGCTTCCTGCCGCGTTCGACGCCGGCGACAATCGCCTTCGCCATCGCCTCGGGCGACAGCTTGGCCTTGCCGCGGCCGGCTGTCATGCCGGTGGCGACCAGCGGCGGGATTGCCTCGACGACGCGGATGCCGAGCGGCGACAGCTGGTGGCGCATGGCTCTGGTGAAGGAGGCGAGGCCCGCCTTGGTGGCGCAGTAGACCGGGGCGGAGGCCTTGGGATGGCGCGACAGGATCGAGGTGACGTTGACGATCGCGCCGCCCCGGCGGCGGATGAAGGGCAGCAGGCCGTGGGCCAGCGCGAGCGGCGCGGTGAGATTGACGGCGATCTCGGCTTCGGCCTGCGCGCGGAAATCCTCCGGCTCCGCCATCTGCAGGTCGATGGCCTGCTGGATGCCGGCATTGTTGACCAGCACGTCGAGCGTGCGGCCGGAATTGCGAACCGCCCCGACGATCTCGACCAGGCCCCCGGGCGTGGCGATGTCGGCGGTTATCCACTCGACATCGCCGTCAATGGCGGCATCGGCCGGATGGCGCGCGACGGCGAAAACATGAGCGCCGGCGGCGGCATATTCGGCGGCAAGGGCGCGGCCGATGCCGCGGCTGGCGCCGGTGATCAGGACGGTCTTTTGCGTGTCGGTCATGGTGGCTTTCCCGGTTGTCAGTGTAGCCAGGATGCGGGAGAGTCCAAGGGAAGTATTGAACAATCGCGCCAAGTTGTCTGTCCCATCCTTAAGCCGGTCTTTTTGTTCGTAAGCGGCAAGCCGCTATCCGGCTTCGCTCGCTGATGGGCCCCTTGTTGAAGGAGGTGCCGGATTGGGTGATTGCCTCCCCCTTGTGGGGAGGCGGGCGAGTGGCGCGCGAAGCGCGACAGAGCCGGGTGGGGGTAAAAAACTCTGCCCTTCGTCCGGTTACCCCCACCCAGCCGCGCCTAGTTCGCTGACGCTCACAAGGCTTGGCAATTGGGGTCGAGCCATGGGTCTCGACCCGTCCTTCGGACCCCCACAAGGGAGGAGGGAAAAGGCGCGCGTCATTGCCACCGCGCTTGCCTTTCGAAGGCGGCCTGTAAGATACATTTTGTCCGGTAGTGCTCATGACGTATCCAGCCGCTGCGCCTGGAGCGCGAGGCTGTGGCATTCGCGCAGGATGTCGTCGACCGCGTGCGAAGGCAACCTGCGGTGGCCGGGCGGGTGGCCGAGGCGGATTGTTCGTCTCTGGTTCGCGCCCTTAAGCTTCGCTTCGCTCGCTGGCGCGCACCCGCCCTGGATGGACCTTGAAGCCAAGTGTGCCCGCGCCATCCGGCGGGCGAGGCGTTTCGCGTGGGTGTCGAGATCGTCGAGCGCGTGTTTCAGCGCCACGATGCGGCGGCAGAGATGGCGGGCGCTGACCTCCTCGTCAGGGTCGGCGAGGTCGAAACCGTCGCGCGGGAAGGGGCGCAGGCCGTCCCAGTCCCGCGGGTCGAAGCGGCGCGGCGGGTCGGTCAAAGGGAACGTGGGGAGGGCAGGCGCGGATTTCTCTGGCATCGCAGGCTGCGGCTGTGGTGCGCAAGCGAGGCCGAAATTCACTTCGTGGAAGGTCAGCACGCCGGCGGCGACCAGCCGCTCGATGCCGGTGAGCGGTTTTTCGGGGCGGGGTTTCGGCGGCGCGATTTCGATGCGGCGCGCGGCGATCACGATCAGCCGGCGGGCGGCGGATTCGGCCGGGCGCAGCAGGCGCAGGATCATCCGCCAGACCCGGCGCGGCACCTCGTCCGCGCCGCCCTCGTCCAGCCCGGCATAGACGAACAGCACCGCGACGATGCGCAGCAACGCGACGCGGTTGCGGGCGATGGCCTGATCCCACCAATCCTGTGCGTCATTGGTCATACGGGACAGGATGCGGGAGGCGGCGGAATGGTGGACAAGTTTTACCGGTTTGGCGGTAGCGGGCAAAATCCGCAACTGCCGACGAGGCCGTTGCGGGTGTGAGCGGGGAAGTTGCCGGGAGCGAGGCGCTCCCGGCCTGGGCTCCAGATCCGATCAGCGTATTGAAAAAACGACGCAAATCAGGCTTGGACCGCACTCCGTGAATCGTCAAACGATCCGGATTCCGGATGAATTCCTGTCGGGTTTTTGTGATTTCGGTTTTTGTTCGAGGGCGCCGATCCAGGAGCCCCCGTTTTGATTTTGCCGTTCGGGTCTGCGCAACATTTCGCAGCAGAGCCGATTACTGCGGCGGCGTGAACCGCGCATAATTCGGGCAGTGTTTTGCATCGAATGTCGCACAGCCGGAGTAGCCGCCTTCATGGGTATAGTTTGTGCAACAGACCCGTTCGGTGCTTTCTCTGCCTGCACTGAAGCTGTTCTGCCGAGGCGAGCTTCTTTTGATCGTCTGAGCGTTTTGAATTTTCAAAATTTTCAGACCTGAATCAGCGCTTGCAACGCCCGGGTTGAAGGTAACTGCCGAAGCAAAAAGGGCAGTCAGTACGGCGATCGTTGATAGGGGTTTCATTTTGCGATGCTCCTATATCGGTGCTGGCAGAATGACTTGTCCGCCACATCCGGGCTGTGCGGTTTTGCACGCGCCGGCACCTTCATGATCGATCCGACACCCCGTCTGAACCGCGCCGCGACGACGTGCAGAAACGCCGCGCGGTTGGGGCCGGTCGGATGCGTGTCCTTGCGCGTCGGTCATCCGGCAAGGGGAGGTGGCGGGGCGGTGGATATGTTTATGTGAAAAAAAATTGCTAGTTTACGAGCGCGCTTCGGGCCGGCCGGGTGGGGCAGCTTGGCGTTATTAGGTCCCACCACCACACCTTTATCAGCCCACTAATTACGCAGCATTGTTAGAGGATAACTACCGATACTCGAACGGGAAAAACGCGATGGTCATTCAGGCCAATTGAGCACGGCTCGTGGTGCAAGGCTGTCCAAACACCTTTTGTTCTGCATTCCATACTGGTAGTACTAGATACATTGAGGGTGCCCATAATCCCGCCTCTTGCGTTTTCATTGAGGGTGCCGTATACGAGTCGGCATGGATGCCCAGGTTGAAAAATTGCGGTCACGGCTCGCGGAGATCGATGAGTTAATTCGGAAGCTCGAGGATGAGGCTTCCGATATCGAGATTGCGTTGCGTGTTATTGAGAAATATGCACCTGCCGAAATGGAAACAAAATCCGATGGCGGCAGAGGCGCTGCGCGACCCAACGGACTGCCAACCCTGTTTGAAATGGTCACGTACGTTCTCAGAGACGCCGAATCGAACGGACTTACTAGCTCGGAAATCGTCGCGAAGATCCGAGCGAGGTATTGGCCCGGACTGATTAGCTCTCAGATCATGCCAAGCGTCTATCGCTTCGTGAAAGAGAAGCGGCTCGGCAAGCGCGGCGACAAATTCCATCTCCTGCCTAAAGCTGGGAAACAGGAAGCCGTATTAGAACTGACGGGTGAGGCCGCCAGTTCTAACGGAGTGTAGTGTAATGGATAGCACGCATCAGGTAATCGAAGTGCGGGAAGCCACCTGATGAAGTGTCGGTTCGAATCCGGCCACTCTGCCCCAATTCGATTAGCGATGTAATGAATTATCCGTCCGAGAAAGTCAAATTCTCGGGCGGCTCGTGCCGTATGCGGCTTGCTACCGATTCCACCGGTACTATTTCACGTCACTTTCAGCTTGACGGTAGAAAATGCTTTCGCCTTCAGAGAAGGCGGGGCCGGATGGCGGGCACATTTCGCCTGCAACCCACAGTCCGCATAATTCGAATGCAAACTGGCTTTCGTAAATTTCACGCTTGTCGGGCGATTGATAGCCGATAGTAACTACCATGCTCTGATCCGTTTCGGGTTTGTGTGAAAGCGCTTTTCTGATCCTTATGTTTTTTATGGACCAGTTGCGGTACTCAAACGTTTTCCCCGGACCAATGATGTATTGGCCAATGCCACCTGTCTTCATTAATCGAGCAGAGTTGTATTTTTCGAAAAAGCGCCTGACGCCTAAGTTGTAAACTTTTTTGCCGCTTGGCAATTCGATCATCGTCCATGGAGTGTTTTTTATATTTTCTTCTTCTTCAGTGATAAATCGGTCAATTAACGCCGCTATTACACGTACATTCGTGGCGGGTATGGCCCCAATATTAATTATTGGGATACATATGTCGCCAATGAAGCAATAGTGCGTTTCTCCGTAATCAACATCGTCAACAAAATCATTTTGAACAGGCGTCAATTCTCCAATCCGCGGCGGCTGAACAATCAGCCAAGGCCTCTGGACGGCTCGCGTCAGTTCATTGGTCTCATGAGCGGCATTGGCGGCGGCAACTGCGGCGGCGGTCGCCTTACGGTTTACTTCCAGTGTGTCTCTGACAAGTAAGACGGCCCAGACACTGACGCCTGTCGCCACGACGCCGAATATAGCCATAAGCCACTGTGCAGCAGTGTCCTCCAAAGTGATGAGGCGTTCGGCCCAGTGCCGCCACTCTTGTTCCTGATCACGTTCTTTGGGCTTTTCATCGCTATTTCGTTGATAGGCGGTAACCTGAGTATCTTGCTGATAAACTGGGTTACGAAACTCCGGAACGGCGACAACAAGCAATAGAAGCGTTATTGCGAGAGCGGCGATCAAACCAAATGCAAAACCTACACCCCAGTCGCGTTTTGACATAGTAAGATAAATGCCGTCGTAGATTTTCCCCGAGAGAGATTATTCTTTACGTTGACCTCTTTCTAGTCAACGCCGACCTAAACATAGCCCTATCTTTTCGAATTCACGGAGTGGATCCTCGGGTTAAGCCCGAGGATGACGGAGTGTGGGGGCTTTGCTTGGTGCTGGAGAATCCCTCTTCCGTTTTCGCCCGTTCACGGAACGGACGAAAACACCTTCTCCCACAAGGGGAGAAGGAAGGGCGTGCAGTCTCACACCCGCTCCACAAACCCGTCCAGCACCCGCTTCTGCCCGGCCTTGTCGAAATCGACGGTGAGCTTGTTGCCCTCGATGGAGACGATGTTGCCGTTGCCGAATTTCATGTGGAAGACGCGGTCGTCGACGTAAAATGAGGCGGGGTGTCGGAGACGGACGAACTCATATTAGTCTTGTTGGCGATTGCGCCGTTTCGAGAGTGTAGAACTGATCTCGGTAAGTACACCCAACGCGATGCCGATCACGATCACATTAATTCCCCTGTCTATCGCTTCGCCGCTCGATGATGCTGAGCCAAGGTAGCGTTTGACCGCGAACGCATATTGCTCGGGGTCGTCGATCGAGGCGACGAAGAGGCCCATTCCGATACGGAGCGATCCAAGGAGCACAGCCAGCCATGCAGCGATTTTTCCGAGCCATGTGAAAAGCATTCATATTCCCCCTCAAAGCATGTTTGCGTTTTATGTTATCGCGACGCACTTCTGCCCGGCTTGTTGAAATCGACGGAGAGTCGTTGGTATCGCTGTCGGCCTGTTTGTGTCGCCTTGCCCCACTCTTGCAAAACCTAATGGCTTGGCTTCGCTAAACCCAAGCTTTTGCTTTCTCCCCCGCCAAGGGGGAGAGGGAGGGTGTCACACCCGCTCCACGAACCCGTCCAGCACGCGCTTCTGCCCGGCCTTGTCGAAATCCACCGTGAGCTTGTTGCCCTCGATCGACACGATGTTGCCGTTGCCGAACTTCAAATGAAACACGCGGTCGCCGACGGTGAAGGCCGACGGGGTGTCGGAGACGGACTTGGCGACGAGTTCGCCCTCGATGACGCGGCTTTTCACCGACTTGCGGCCGGCGCCGTAGCCGGAATCGGCTTCGCCATAGCCGATGCGCTCGACCGCGTGGCCGGAGCGCGAGCCCCAGTTCTGCGATGTGGCCTGCGAGCGGTTTTGCTGCGCACGCTGCCAGCCGGGCGAGGAGCGGTTGGAGGAGAAGGCGTCGGCGTTGTCGAAGCGCGAGGCGCCGTAGGAGCCGTAGCCGCCATAGTTGGATGACGGCTCGGCGACGTCGCAATGGGCGGCGGGCAGTTCGTCGAGGAAGCGCGACGGCACGGTGGACTGCCACAGGCCGTGGATGCGGCGGTTTGAGGTAAACCAGATGTGGCAGTGGTTCTTGGCGCGCGTCAGGCCGACATAGGCGAGGCGGCGTTCTTCCTCCAGGCCGGAGCGGCCGCCCTCGTCCAGGGCGCGCTGGTGCGGGAACAGGCCTTCCTCCCAGCCGGGCAGGAAGACGGTCTCGAATTCCAGCCCCTTGGCGGCGTGCAGCGTCATGATGTTGACGGCGTCAAGATCCTCGTTCTGCTCGGCGTCCATGACGAGGCTGACGTGTTCGAGAAAGGCGCGCAGGCTCTCGAATTCCTCCATGGAGCGGATCAGTTCCTTGAGATTTTCCAGCCGGCCCGGCGCGTCCGCCGAACGGTCGTTCTGCCACATGGCGGTGTAGCCGGACTCGTCGAGGATCTCCTCGGCGAGTTCCGCGTGCGGGGTATTGTCGAGGCGCTCCTGCCAGCGGGCGAAGTTCTCGACCAGCTCGCGCAGCGCGGCGCGCGGCTTCGGCTTCATCTCCTCGGTCCGGACGATCTCGTGCGCCGCCTCGAGCATCGGGATGTTGCGGGCGCGGGCATAGTCGTGCACCAGGCGCACCGACGCATCGCCGAGGCCGCGTTTCGGCGTGTTGACGATGCGCTCGAAGGCGAGATCGTCGGCAGGCTGGGCGACGACGCGGCAATAGGCCATGGCGTCGCGGATCTCCATGCGCTCGTAGAAGCGCGGGCCGCCGATGACGCGGTAGTTAAGGCCGAGCGTGACGAAACGGTCCTCGAATTCGCGCATCTGGAAGGAGGCGCGCACCAGGATCGCCATGTCGTTGAGCTTGTGGCCGTTTCGCTGCGCCTGCTCGATCTCCTCGCCGACGGCGCGGGCCTCTTCCTCGGAATCCCAGGCGGCATGGACCTGCACTTTCGCGTGCTCGGGATCGGCGGCCTCGGTGAACAGCGTCTTGCCGAGCCGGCCCTCATTGTGGGCGATCAGGTGCGAGGCGGCGCCGAGAATGTGGTGGGTCGAGCGGTAGTTGCGTTCCAGCCTTATCACGGCGGCGCCCGGGAAATCCTTCTCGAAGCGCAGGATGTTGTCGACCTCGGCGCCGCGCCAGCCGTAGATCGACTGGTCGTCGTCGCCCACACAGCAAATGTTTACGCTCACGGCCGAGCGCTCGCTGCGCTCGCTGGCCTCCGCAGGGGCGGCCTGACCGGCCGACGCCCGGTCGGGCTTGCCGCCTTTGGCGGGGGAGGGTGCATCGCCGGGGAAGGAAATTCCCTCATCCTGAGGTACGGAGCGAAGCGGAGCCTCGAAGGACGCGGGAATTTCCGCGAAGCCCGAACCCTCGCCCTTCGAGACGCCGCTTCGCGGCTCCTTAGGATAAGGGTTCGTTTTGCCCTTCGACTTCGGCCTCTGCGCCAGCAGGCGGAGCCACATGTACTGGGCTGTGTTGGTGTCCTGGTACTCGTCGACCAGGATGTATTTGAACTTGGCGTGGTACTCCGCCAGCACGTCCGGATTGTCGCGCAGGATGCGGATCGGGTGGCACAGCAGGTCGCCGAAGTCGCAGGCGTTCAGGGTTTTCAGGCGGTCCTGGTAGGCCTGGAACAGTTCACGGCCCTTGCCGTCGGCGAAAGCGCGGGCGTCGCCTTCCGGGATGTCCTTCGGGCCGAAGCCCTTGTTCTTCCAGCCGTCGATCATCTGGGCGAAGGTGCGCGGCGTCCAGCGCTTGTCGTCGAGGCCCTCGGCCTGGATGACCTGCTTGATCAGGCGGATCTGGTCGTCGGTGTCGAGGATGGTGAAATCGGACCTGAGGCCGGCCAGCTCGGCGTGACTGCGCAGGATCTTCACGCCGATGGAGTGGAAGGTGCCCATCCAGCGCATGCCCTCAACATGATCGCTGAGGAGAAGGCCGATGCGGTCTTTCATCTCGCGGGCGGCCTTGTTAGTGAAGGTGACGGCGAGGATCTGGCCCGGTCCAGCGAGGCCGAGATTGAGGATGTGGGCGATGCGGGTGGTCAGAACGCGGGTCTTGCCGGTGCCGGCGCCGGCCAGCACGAGGACCGGGCCCTCGGTGGTCTCGACGGCGCGGCGCTGCTCGGCGTTCAGGCCTTCCAGGTAATCCGGGCGCTGCGGACGGCGCGCGGCCATCGCGCGCGCGGCGAGGCCGGAAGGGGCCGGCGACTGCGCCGGTTGCTCGTCGCCGAAGGGTATGTCGTCGAAAGGATCGCTCATTTACCGGCAATGTAGTGATTCGGGGCAGAAAGACCAGAACGAAACGCGAATGGCAAGGCGGCGTCCACCGGAACGAAAGACAATGGTGACAGGGCAGGCGGCGAAGTTCTAGAACTGGTTTCCGCGTTTTCGTCACCATCGGGAGGAGAAGGATGGAAGGCACGATCTTTGGCGAGGGTCTCGACCGCAATCCGGCCAACTACCAGCCGCTGACGCCGCTGAAGCATCTGCAGCGCGCCGCCGGGATCTTCCCGGACCATGTCGCCATCATCCACGGGTCGCGGCGAATCCCCTACAGCGAATTCTACGCACGGTCGCGCAAGCTCGCCTCGGCGCTGCGAAAAGCAGGCGTGGAGCGCGGCGACACGGTGGCGGCGATGCTGTCGAACACGCCGCCGATGCTGGAGGCGCATCACGGCGTGCCGATGGCCGGCGGGGTGCTGTTGTCGATCAACACGCGGCTCGACGCCGACATCATCGCCTTCCAGCTCGATCACGGCGAGGCCAAGGTGGTGCTGGTCGACCGCGAGTTTGCCGGCGTGATGGCGTCGGCGATCGCGCGGGCGGAGGCGAACCCGCTGGTGATCAATTACGACGACCCGGAATATCCGGACGATGCGCCGTTTCCCAAGGGCGCGATGATCGGCGACCTGGAATACGAGGATTTCATCGCCGGGGGCGACCCGGAATTCGACTGGCAGATGCCGCAAGACGAGTGGGACGCGATCTCGCTCAACTATACGTCGGGGACGACCGGCAATCCGAAGGGCGTGGTCTACCACCATCGCGGCGCGGCGCTGATGGGCTACGCCAACGTCATCGCGTCGGGCATGGGCAAGCACCCGGTCTATCTGTGGACGCTGCCGATGTTCCACTGCAACGGCTGGTGCTTCCCGTGGACGCTGGCGGTGCAGGCGGGCACGCATGTGTGCCTGCGCTGGGTGCGCGCCAAGGCGATGTATGACGCGATCGCCGACCACGGGGTGACGCATCTGTGCGGCGCGCCGATCGTCATGTCGGTTCTGCTCAACGCGCCGGACGCGGAAAAGCGCGATTTCGGCCAGCTGGTGACATTCAACACCGCCGCCGCGCCGCCGCCGGAAAGCGTGCTGGCCGGCATGGCCGAGGCCGGCTTCGAGGTGACGCATCTCTACGGGCTGACGGAGACCTACGGGCCGGCGGTGGTCAACGAGTGGCACGCGCAGTGGAACGCGTTCAACGGGCCGGAAAAGGCGGCGAAGAAGGCGCGCCAGGGCGTGCGCTACACGGCGCTGGAAGACGTCACCGTGATGGACCCGGAGACGATGCAAAAGGTGCCCGCCGACGGCGAGACGCTGGGCGAGGTGATGTTCCGCGGCAATATCGTGATGAAGGGCTACCTGAAGAACCCGACGGCGACCGAGGAGGCGTTTTCCGGCGGCTGGTTCCATTCCGGCGATCTCGGCGTGATGCACGAGGACGGCTACATCCAGCTGAAAGACCGCTCCAAGGACATCATCATCTCCGGCGGCGAGAACATCTCGTCGATCGAGGTGGAGGACACGCTCTACAAGCACCCGGCGGTGGCCGCCGCCGCGGTGGTGGCGCGGCCGGACGACAAATGGGGTGAGACGCCGTGTGCCTTCATCGAGCTGAAGCCCGGCAGGGAGGCTAGCGCGGAAGAGATCATCGCCCATTGCCGCAACCTGATCGCGCATTACAAATGCCCGCGCCATGTCGTGTTCGCCGAACTGCCGAAGACCTCGACGGGGAAGATCCAGAAATATGTGCTCAGGGAGCAGGCGAAAAATGTCTGAAGAAAAGGCGCTATCATGAGCAGCACACACAAGGGTTCCTGCCTTTGCGGCGCGGTGACGTTCGAGATCGCGGGCGATTTCGACAGGTTCTTCCTGTGCCATTGCAGCCGCTGCCGGAAATTCTCCGGCACGGCGCATGCCTCGAACCTGTTTTCCCTTGACGGAAAGCTGACCTGGCTGACCGGCGAGGACAGGGTGAAGCTGTTCGACGTGCCGGGGACGCGTTTCATGAAGGCGTTTTGCGCGGATTGCGGCTCGCCGCTGCCCCGCGCCCGCGAGGAAGCCGTCGTCGTGCCGGCCGGATGCCTCGACACGCCGGTCGAGATCAGGCCCGACGCGCATATCTTCTTCGCCGACAGGGCGAACTGGGACGAGCATCTGGAAGATGTGGAGACGTTCGACCAGAAGCCGGGGTGAGGGACAAACAAGCGATCATCGTTGGACGAATGGCGTCCGCGCCACCTAGAGTGCCGCCTCGAATCTGCAATCAAACCGGAGTGGAGACCCCATGCAACGCCTCGAGTCCCTGGAGCGATATTCCGTTTTCATCTGCATCGTGGGACTGGCTGTCGTGTCGTTGCCGCTGGCCGTTGCGTGGAGCGCCTGGTTCTGGCTGGTTTTCTGCGGGTTCGCGATCATATCGGGCATCGGTGTGCACGACCTGCTGCAAACCCGGCATTCGATCCTGCGCAACTATCCCGTCATCGGCCACATGCGGTTTCTTTTCGAGGGCATACGGCCGGAAATCCGGCAATATCTCATTGAAAGCGATCAGGACGAGGAGCCCTTTTCGCGAGACGAGCGTTCCATCGTCTATCAAAGAGCCAAGGGCGTCGAAGACAAGCGGCCGTTCGGCACAAGGCAGCGGGTCTACGATGCCGGATATACGTGGCTGACACATTCGATAGCGCCGAAGTCGCTCGCCGATACCGATTTGCGGGTCACGATCGGCGGGCCGGACTGCCGCCAGCCCTACAGCGCATCCCTGTACAATGTCTCGGCGATGAGCTTCGGCGCGCTTTCGGCCAATGCGATCCTTGCGCTCAACACGGGCGCAAGGAAGGGCGGATTTGCGCAGGATACCGGCGAAGGCGGCATCAGCCGGTACCATCGCCAGGGCGGCGGCGACCTCATTTTCGAGATCGGGTCCGGCTATTTCGGATGCCGCTCCGATGACGGCCGTTTCGATCCCGACCGGTTCGAGGCGCTGGCGGCGGACGTCCAGGTCAAGATGATCGAGGTCAAGCTGTCCCAGGGCGCAAAGCCGGGCCATGGCGGCATGCTGCCGGCGGCCAAGATCACCGAGGAAATCGCCGAGGCGCGAGCGGTTCCGATGGGCCAGGACTGCGTATCGCCGCCATCGCACAGCGCCTTTTCGACGCCGATCGAGATGATGGAATTTCTCGGCGTGCTTCGCGAACGGTCGGGCGGCAAACCGGTCGGTTTCAAGCTTTGCATCGGGCATCGGCGCGAGTTCATGTGCATCGTCAAGGCGATGCTGGAAACCGGAATCATCCCCGATTTCATCGTGGTCGACGGCAAGGAGGGCGGCACCGGCGCCGCGCCGCTGGAATTCGCCAATCATGTCGGCATGCCGTTGGAGGAAGGCCTGACTTTCGTGCACAACACGCTGCGCGGGGTGCGGTTGCGGGACAGGATCAAGATCGGCGCCGCGGGAAAGCTGGTGACGGCGTTCGACATCGCACGCGCGCTCGCGCTGGGCGCGGACTGGGCGAACTCGGCGCGAGGTTTCATGTTCTCGATCGGCTGCATTCAGGCGCAGGCATGCCACACGAACCGGTGCCCGGTCGGCGTCGCGACACAAGACCCGCTGCGGCAGCGTGCGCTGGACGTGAACGACAAGTCCGAACGGGTCGTGCGGTTCCAGAAAAACACGATGAAGGCGCTGGCCGAGATGGCGGGCGCCGCCGGGCTCGATGATCCGCGCGCCTTCCTGCCGCATCATTTCATGCAACGGGGTATGGACGGCGAGATGATATCCGGCGATCAGGCCTTCCCCTATCTGCCCGAGGGGTTCCTGCTGGACGGCAACGAGGCCTACAAGGAGGCCGTGGAGCGCTGGAACCGGGCCGATGCGCGGAGCTTTGCTCCGGCAAGCCGAGACGGCTGAAAAGCCGGATCGGAAGCAATCTCTGTAACTGCGTGCCGAGGCCGTCATGACGAAGCCGCAACTCGAGGATCTCAAAAAGCGGATTCTCGCCGCGACGGGAGAAGACCGGGAACTCGATCGCCTGATCGGCGAAACTCTCGACCCCGATGGCGCATTGACTTGCCGCTACTCGTCCTCGGTCGATGACTGCATCGCCCTAATAGGAGCGATATTGCCCGACTGGTCCTGGCATGTCGGGCACGGCCCGCTCGGCGTCATGCCCTATGCCTCGCTCCATCGCAAAACCACGGCGGACGACCGATCCGACATGCGCGTCGAGGCGACGGCATCGACCGTGCCGCTGGCGTTGCTGCGAGCCATGGTCAAGGCGCTATCGCCGGACCGGTGACGGAGGAGGCTCCGAGCGTCGATTTTTCCCGATCCGGCGTTACTCCGCGGCGTCCGAGGCAAAATTCTCGGCCAGAGGCGCATCGGCGTCGCCGCCCGTGGTCTGGGCGTCCAGGTCCGGAAACGCCACGATGCGCTTGCCGGCGTGGTCCTGGTGCAGGACGACCAGGCCCTGTTCCTCGAACCAGTCGAGGAAACGCCTTGCGCGGCGGGCCGAATGGGTGCCGTAGGCGCGCGCGATCTCGGCATCGGACGGGCAGGGGGCCGCGGCGATGGCGGCCTTGGCCAGCAACAGGAAGACGCCCTGCAGGTCGTCGGTAACGCGTCTGGCGAGCGACAATGCGGTCTGCCAGGCTTCGCTCGCGGCGGTTTCCTCGTCGACGCCGGAACGGGCGATGGCGAGACGCAGGCGGAAATCGGACATCGACAGCGGCGCACTGGCGATGCGGCGCATGCGGCCACGCATCAGGAAATCCTGGTAAAGCTCGGAATCCGAGCGGAAGGCGGAGTCCGGGCTTGCCGTGATATCGGCGAGCGTGTCGGCGATCCAGTTTTCCAGGTCTTCCGCGTCCATCGGCGGGCGGCGGCCGGGCGTTTCCGGGTCGGCCCCTTGCGCTTCGTTCTCCTGTCTCGAGACGGCCTGGGCGAGGTCGTCCATGATGTCGGTGGTCGCGCGCGGCGCGGGTGTCGCCCGTCTCGGGGCCGGGGGCCGGGCGAAATCCTCGGGGGCCGGCGTGAAGATCAGGTCCTCGACGTCTTCCGGCTTGTCGGGCAGCGGCATCAGCTTCGGGCTGGACGACCGCGCGCCGGTCTCGACCGGGCCGATCGTCACATGCAGCGGACGGCGCGACAGCGCGGGGCCGAGCGCGACGAAGGAGCCGCGCTGCAGGTCGCGGAACTGCTCGGCCTGGCGGCGGTCCATGCCGAGAAGATCGGCGGCGCGCGCCATGTCGATGTCGAGGAAGGTGCGGCCCATCAGGAAGTTGGAGGCTTCGGCGGCGACGTTCTTGGCCAGCTTGGCGAGGCGCTGCGTGGCGATGACGCCGGCAAGGCCGCGCTTGCGGCCGCGGCACATCAGGTTGGTCATCGCGCCGAGCGAGGCGCGGCGCGCATCCTCGGCGACCTCGCCGCCGGCGGCGGGGGCGAACATCTGCGCCTCGTCGACAACGGTGAGAACCGGGAACCAGAATTCGCGGTCGGCGTCGAACAGCGCGTTGAGGAAGGTCGCCGCGGCGCGCATCTGGTCGTCGATCTCGAGGCCTTCCAGCGTCAGCACGCAGGAAACGCGGTGCTGGCGGATGCGGTTGGCGATGCCGACCAGCTCGCCCTCGGAGCGGTCGGCGTCGACGACGATGTGGCCGAAGGCGTCGGCCAGCGTGACGAAATCGCCTTCCGGATCGATGACGACCTGCTGAACCCATTTGGCGGATTGTTCCAGCAAGCGGCGCAAAAGATGGGATTTTCCCGAGCCGGAATTGCCCTGGACGAGCAGGCGGGTGGCGAGCAGTTCCTCGATGTCGAGCTTCGCCGCGTCATGCGTGGCGGTCGTTCCCATGTCGATGTCGACCTTCACTGGCCTGCCTGTCCCGCTTTCATGATTCCAGGAAACGCCGGAAGAGCTCCCGGCAGGTTCCTGAATAGGAGATTCGGGCGGAAGGGGGAAACCGTTTCGGACCGGTTTTCCAAGCCTTGCGGTGTTGATTTCGCTCACGCTGTCGCCTCGATGCGGCTCGCTCCGCGGGGGCGCAAAGTTGTCTGCCCCGGCCTTAAGCTCCTCGCATTGCTCGTCGCTGCCGGGGGCCGGGGCGCGGCGGGCGGTCACCCTTGCGGCCTGCGGCCGGTTCGTGGGTCGGCCTGTCTACTCTTCCGGCAGGTCCAGCGGCGGCGGGACGAAGAGCGGATCGCCGAAGGGGTCGTCGTCTTCTTCCGCGTCCGGGCCGGAGGCCGGCTCGTCGGGCAGGGGAGACAGCGGCTCGGCCGGCGGGGCCTGCTCCATGCCGTCTTCTTCGGCGGCGCCTTGCGTATCGGAGGCGGGAGCGAGGAATTCAGTGGCGACCCAGCCGCACATCTTTTCCGCACAGATGTAGCCCCATTCGACGCCGTCGATGTCGGTGAAGCGTTTGCTCACCTCCGCCAGATCGCCCTTGACCAGCGTTCCGACCTGTTCGGATTCCACATTGGGATCGACAAACACGTTGAGTTCCGGAAAGGCGACGATCATCGGTGTGACGTCCGCGACCTCGGTCTCCGTTTCGGCGGGAGCCGGCTGCGCTTCCTCGCCTTCCTGCGGGACTTCGCCGACCTCGGCGGACAGTGTCAGTTCCTGCCAGTCGCGCAGGACCTTCACCTCGACGGATTTGCCGATCGGGGTCGTGCCAACGATTTCGATGAATCTCCGCATCACCGGCACGTCCTTGCCGTCCCAGGAAAAAATCAGATCGCCCGGCCTGATCCCGGCCTCTTCGGCCGGGCTGTTCGGCGCGACGCCGTCGACGAGCACGCCCTTGATGCCGTTCGCGCCGATCCGCGACGCGAGTTCGGCGGGCACCTCGCGGATGCGCACGCCGAACCAGCCCCGCTTGACGTCGGCCGTGGCGGGCGGCGGGGCGGCGGATTTCGATTGCTCGAAGAGGGCGTCGATCGCCCGGCGCGTCGCGGGGCCGAAGGAACCGTCGATGGCGCCGCTGTAGAAACCGGCATCGCGCAGCCGCCGCTGCAGCGCGCGGCGGAACTCCGGGTGCCAGGCCCTGGCGTTGGTGTTCATTTCCCGGGCCGCGAAGGGATATCCGGCCGACAGGGAGGTGAACATGTAGTCGGCGGCCAGCTTGTAATCCGGCGTCACGCCCCTTCCGTCATTATAGGCCTGCGCCATCGAGTAGGCGGCGTCGGGAACGCCCAGTTCGGCAGCCCGCGAAAACCAGCGGAAGGCTTCCTTCTGATCGGCCTTGACGCCGCGGCCGTCGCGATAAAACACGCCGATGTTGAACATCGCCATGCCTTCGCCGGCCTCGGCCGACTTGCGGTACCAGAAAAGCGCTTCGCCGAAGTCCTTGTTCAGCCCGAGGCCGTTCTCGTACATGTAGCCGATGAACAGCATCGCGGCGGGCGAGCCCTGATCGGCGGCCTCGCGATAAGAACTGAGGGCGGCGGCATAGTCTCCGCGCTCATACGCACTCCTGCCGTCCTCGAAGGGGCCAGCAGGCGCTGGCAGCACCAGTGACAGGAACAAAAAACTAGCTGTTGCAGCAACATATGCCCGCATGTTGCCTTTCTCCCAATGCCGGTAAGTCGGTTCTTACGTGACATACAGGCTGCCACGGCGCGATGACAGAGATCAATTCGACGGGCGTATCGCAGCTGTCTGGAACAGGGAAATACGGCGCCGTTGCGGTTTTCGGCCGCTAGAGCGGCTTTCTGGCCTCGAACAGGGCGACCGCGCCGATGCGCCTCAGGGCCACGTCGGCAAAACGGGCCTCAAGCGCCTGGGAGAGAATCTGAAACGTGTCTCCGGCATTCGAGAACACGCCCTTCTTGTTGTACAGGTTCATCAATGCCTGCGCCGGGGCGGAACGGGGCGCGTCACCCTGCAGGATGGTCGCGCCGAAGACCACGCCGTCATCGGCCAGCATCGGCGTGACGCGGTCGAAAACGACGGCCTTTTCGGCGATCGTGCCGGGAAGGCAGTGCAGCAGGTAGCAGAGGGCGACGGAATCGAACCGGCCTTCGAGCGGCAGCGGCTCAAGGCAGTTGGCGGCCACCGTATCCGGCTTATAGCGCGCGATGCGTTTTGCGGCGGCATCGAGGCTGTGGCGGTTCAGGTCGACCAGAGTGATCTTCGGATCGGCAACCGGCCAGGACGTCTTGTCGAGAAAGTATCCGGTGCCGACGCCGATATCGAGATGCGCCGCGCCGGCATTCCTGGCGTAGAGGCCGCGCAGATGCCGCGTCGGGCAGCGCCAGAGCAGGCGGTTGGAAAAGCCAAGAACGAACCAGTCATAGGCCGACAGGGTGGCGGGATTGTAGACGGCTTGTCCCGCCTCGACGTCCAGGCCGGTTGCCATGCCTCTCTCCCGATCCAAGTGTTCGATTCGCGAATTGTCCGGTTGTTCAACCGGTTCGCGTATAGATTTCACAATTCGGTTTGAGTCAACCGGCGGTCGGTAAAGTTGCGCCGCGCGGAAACGATCGGACGCAGCACGGACGAAAGCTCCGGTTCGCGCTCCAGGAGAGACTCGATCTGGGTGATCTGGTTGAGGGCGACCAGCATGAGGACATCCTCGCGCACGCTGCCGTCGTCGCGGCGCGGCAGCGCGGCGACCGGCTGGACCAGTTCGATGGCGCTTGCCGGAACGATCGCTCGCACGGCCTTTTCGTCGAGTTCCGTTTCCACGAAGGCGTAAAGGCCGACACCCTTGGCGGGCAGCGAGTAGGTCAGAAGCGCGAAGCCGGTGACGCGTGGATCGGCCTGGAAAGCGGCGCGGATCGCCGGGCCCTCGCGGTCGATGCGGTCATGGGTGCCTTCGCCGTCGGACCAGTGCAGCACCTTGCGGGTGAACAGGTTGTAGAGCTTCTTGCCGCTGGCCATCCAGATGCGCGAGGGGAGCGAGCGGCGGGCGAGAATGCGCCTTGCCGTCGGCGTCAGAAGCTCGGGCGCGAAAGAGCGCTTCTGCTTCAGGAGATGGCGGAAATCCTCATAGGCCATGACGCGGAAGAGCGGGCTCTTCCAGCGATGCACCGAGGCAAGCTGGAAGTCGATCACGGCGGCGCTGCCGTCGGCGCGCATCAGCCAGTTCTGCGGCTTGGCGAGGTCGTTGTGGGTAACGCCGCGCTTGCGCAGTTCACGCAGGATAATGTGGGCGCCGCGATACCATTCGCGGTCGGAGGGCCGTGCGATCTGGATCGGCGCGCCGTCGAGCCAGTCGCGCAGCAGGCCGTCGCGGTCGGTGGCAATCAGCGTCGGCGTACCGGTAATGCCGCGCACCGCCTTCAGGGCGCGGATTTCGCGGCGGGCGAGCACCCAGGCGAGCGGCCGCGTCCAGATCGGCGAGGCGGTGACGATGCGGCGAATGACGCGCTCGTTGTCGCGGCCGCGCAGATGGCCCGAATGGGTCTCGGAAAAGACGTCGCGCTTGAAGACGGTCTCGGAGACGAATTCGGGAGAGCTGGACAGGATCGAAGCGGGCACGTCGCTTTCCGACATTATTCACATTCCGGGTTCGGACATGGCGTTACCCGTCCTTGCCGGCAAAAGAAAGCGCAAGTCTCGGCAGAATGGCCCGCGGCCTCTCTTTTTTGTGATCCGCGGTGCGATGTTTCGACATGCCGGCGCCGCGAAACGGCTGTAGCCTGAAGCCTGACAGAACACCGTTCGGAGGAGGCAGGCATGGCGAAGAAACCGGGCATCACCCAGGCGATGATCGACGCCTATGACGAGTATACCCATCTGACGCTCGACCGCAGGCGGTTCATGGACCGGCTGACCAGGCTGGCCGGTTCGAGCGCGGCGGCGGCGGTGATCGCGCCGATGCTGGCGGCCAACAGCGCCAGGGCGGCGATGGTGGAGGCGGACGACGCGCGGATCTCCGGTTCCGATATCTCTTTCCAGGGCGCGACGGGCGGCATGTCCGGCTACCTGGTGATGCCGGCGGAAACGGCGGGCGATCTCCCCGCCGTGGTGGTGATCCACGAGAACAGGGGCCTCAACGAGCATATCCGCGACGTGGCGCGGCGGCTCGCGCTGGAAGGTTTCGCGGCGCTTGCCGTCGACTTCCTGTCGCCGTTCGGCGGAACGCCGCCGGACGAGGACAAAGCGCGGGCGATGATCGGCGAGCTCGACTGGGCGCAAACCACCGCGAATGCGGCGGCGGCGCGGGAATTCCTTGCGGGCCATGACGGGACGAGCGGGAAGGTGGGCGCTGTCGGCTTCTGCTGGGGCGGCGGGCTGGTCAACGCGCTGGCCGTTGCCGATCCGGGCCTGAATGCGGGTGTCGCCTATTACGGGCGGCAGCCGGGGGCCGGAGAGGTGGCGTTTATCGAGGCGCCGCTGCTGCTGCACTATGCCGGGCTGGACGAGCGCATCAATGCGGGCATCGACGCCTATCGCGCGGCGCTGGAGGAGAACGGCAAGGAGTTCGAAATCCATGTCTATGAGGGCGTGAACCACGCCTTCAACAACGACACGTCGGAAGCGCGCTACGACAAGGACGCCGCGGATCTCGCATGGAGCCGGACCGTCGCGTTCTTCAGGGAGAAGCTCGGCTGAGCGCGGACGGTCCCGCTAGCCGCGCGCGGCTTCGGGGTCAGCCCGTTCCATCCACTCGGCGATCTTCTCGAGCAGGGCGTCCGGGCTGATCGGCTTGGAGAGATAGTCGTCCATGCCGGCGTCGAGGCATTTCTCGCGATCACCGTTGAGCGCATGGGCGGTGACGCCGATGATCGGCGTGCGGTGGCCGGTGGCGATCTCGCGCTCGCGGATGTGCGCGGTCGCCTCAAGCCCGTTCAGTTCCGGCATCGACACATCCATCAGGATCAGGCGCGGCGGCTTGCGTTCGCTGGTGTTCACGGCCTGCCTGCCGTCGCCGACGATCTCGAAACTGTAGCCGCTGTCGAACAGGATCTGCGAGAAGACGAGCTGGTTCACCTCGTTGTCCTCGGCGATCAGGATATCGAGCGCGAAATCCGGCGTGCCGCGCGTCTGCGACGTGTCCGGAGCGGGGCGGGTTTCGGCCGAAACGGGCGCATCGCCGTCGCTGTCCTCCGGCGGTGCCGCCTCGGGTTCCGGCCTGGCGGCTTCCGGCGCCTTTTCAGGCTCGGGCGCCGGGCGGGGGGCGGGCACCGCGGCCACGGGCCCGGTAACAGGCACCACATCGGGTGCATCGCCCGCGGCGCTGTCGAGCGGTTCGACCTTGCGGCTGTTCGGCGTGGTGATCGCGGCGAGGACGGCTTCGAGCAATTGCGACGACCGGGCCGGTTTCATCAGGTTCTTGTTGATGGCGAGGCGGCGGATATCGTCCAGCGTCACGCCGTTGTCCGCCGATGTGAGGATGACGATCGGTATGCCTGACAGGTGCGGATCGAGGCGCACCGATGCGGCGACATCGAGACCGTTCATGCCGGGCATCTGGTAGTCGAGCACCATGCATTCGAACGGGGTCTCGGCCGCGTGCGCCTCGCGCAGAACCTGCAGCGCCTCGACGCCGGACGAGACGGCGCAGGTGTCGAACCTCCAGGCGGCCATCTGTTCGGTCAGGATCGACCGGTTCACGGCATTGTCGTCGACGATGAGGATGCGCTTGCCGGTGATGTCCATCGGCGTCATGTGGGGGCGGACCAGCTCGCCGTGCTTCGGCAGGGGCGCAGTGAACCAGAATGTCGATCCTTCGTTCAGCGCGCTCTCGACGCCGTAATCGCCGCCCATGGTCTTTACGATGGAAGACGAGATGGCGAGGCCGAGGCCTGTGCCCTCGTGGCGGCGGGTGGACGAGCCGTCGACCTGCGAGAACTTCTCGAAAACCGTCTTCAGCTTCTCCTCCGGGATGCCGATACCGGTGTCGGTGACCTTGAATTTCAGTTCGGTCCGGTCGCCAAGATCGCGGCCGTCCACGTCGATCAGAACATGGCCGTATTCGGTGAATTTCACGGCGTTGGAAACGAGGTTGGTCAGCACCTGGCGCAGACGGCCGACGTCGCCGACGAAGGTGTTGTGGATCGCCGGATCGACGCGCACGATCATCTCCAGATCCTTCTGGCGCGCCCGGGCGGTCATCAGCGTGGCGACATCGGAGACCGCCTCGCGCAGATCGAAAGGTTCGGATTCCAGTTCAAGCTGGCCGGCGTCGATCTTCGAGAAATCGAGAATATCGTTGATGATGGTGAGCAGGGCATTGCCGGACTTGATGATGACGTCGGCGAAGGTGCGCTGCTTGTCATCGAGTTCGGTGGCGGCGAGCAGTTCGGCCATGCCGAGAACGCCGTTCATCGGCGTGCGGATTTCATGGCTCATATTGGCGAGGAATTCCGACTTGGCGCGGTCGGCGGCCTCGGCCTTGAGCTGGGCATCGCGCAGCGCGTTCTCGCGGTCGCGGAACTTCGACACGTCCTCGATGCGGATGATAAGATAGTCGTTTCCATCGGCAAGCCGCTCGCGCGACTTGTAGGCCTTGGCGGCAAACACCGAGCCGTCGGCGCAGGCGATGTCGTGTTCATGCACGAAGGTCTTGCCCGTCTCCATGACCTCGGCCTCGAACTTCGTCGCCTTTTCGTAGTTTTCAGGCGGCTCCATCTCGACGGCCATCTTGCCTGTGATGTCCTCGACCTTCCTGCCGTGGATTTCGGCGAACGCCTTGTTGGCGATGACGCAGATGCCCTCGGCGTTCTTGACGAGAACCGGGCTGGACAGCCGGTCGAGCACGTTCTGCGCCAGCTCGGCCCTGGTGCGCGCCTCGATGGCCTCGTTCTCGCGCGCCTTCATCTCGGTGATGTCGGTGGTAATGCCGACGAGATAGACGGAGCCGTCCGAGCCTGTCGCCATGCTCTTGCGCGCCAGGCGGTATTGCGGCGTGCCGTCCTCGTTCGCGCCGACCTCCTCGATCTGCTGGACCTCGCCGGTTTCCATCACGCGGCGGTCGGACTGCATGTATTCCTCGCCGGCCTCGCCGAAGAAGTCGAGATCGGTCTTGCCGAGCGCCTCGGCGACCGGCAAGCCGGAGACCTTTTCCCAACCGGAATTCGCGTAGATGAGCTTCAGGTCCGGCGTCTTGGCATAAACCGCGGCCGGGATAGCCTCGATGATGTTCTGGTACAGCTCGTTTTCGCGCAGCTTGCCGGCTAGCGCCGCCTGCTGGTTCTTCAGCTCCGTCACGTCGATGCGCAAGCCGATCATCAAACCGCCATTCGTGCGCATGTTGACGATCTTGTGCCATTTGCCGTCCGGGGTATGGCGCAGGGACTCGAAACGGTCCTGCTCGTATTCGCCCGACTTGCGCCGCTTCCATTCCGCCGGATCGCTGTCGTGCAGCGTGTCGAGTTCCGTATCGTCCGTCTGGCTCCAGATGCGGGTCTCCTGGGCCAGGTCGATCGCCTCTTCCAGCGTCTTGCCCGGCTGCATGGCCGGCGTCAGCAACGGCTGATCGTTGCGCAGCGTGTGGTTGGCGAGCAGGAACCGGTCGTTCTCATCATAGACGACCATGCCGATCGGCACATTGTCGACGACCGTCTGCAACAAGGCGAAAGACTTCTCGACTTCCGCCTTTGCCGAATTCAGTTCCTCGGCGCGGTTTTTCCAGTCGGTGATATCGGTGCGGATGGAGACGATAATGCCATTTGCGAGGCGGCGGTTTTCCACACGGCACCACCGGCCGTCCGGCAATTGCTGTTCGGCGACATGCCGGTCGGAGTGATGCGTCTCCAAACGCTTTTCGACCTCTTTTTCGAGCGCGTCGCCGGACAGCTCGCTGAATGTGCGGAAGTCGGCATAGACGCCGCGCGAGATCGCGGCGCGCAGCAATTCTCGCAGCGAAGTGCCGGGAACAAGGAGATCGGTGACACCCGGGAACATGTCGTGCAGCGCATCGTTGGCGTAGGCGATGCGCTCGTCGGGGCCGTAGATCACGATACCGGACGAGATCGCGTTCATGCCGGCATCGACGATGCTTTCGAGCTGTCGCTTGTCGCGTCGGGCCTCCTCGACCTCGGCAAGCCGGTTGAGGACGCCGCCGAGGCCGCGGCCGAGCCCGCGATAGCCCTGGAACTCGCCGTCGGCATCGAACACCGGATGGCCGTCGACGGCGATCCAGCGTTCCTCGCCCTGCGGGTCGATGAACTTGTAGATGAAGTCGCGGAAGGATTCGTGGCGGTCCAGCTTTTCGAGATGGGCGCGGTATTCGGCCTCGCCATTGGCGTTGTCGAGGAAGATGCTCTTGCGCGACTTGCCGATCATCTGCTCGGGATCGACGCCGGTCACTTCCGTCACGCGGCCGGCGAAATAGGAGAAGTTATGATCCTTGTCGGTGAACCAGATCCAGTCGGCAGCGATCGACAGCAACGCCCGGTATTCTTCCAGGGTCGCGGTGTCGGGCAGAAGCGTCTCCGATCGCGTTTTCCCACTGTTGTTCATGACGTCCCCTGAATGCATCAAGGAAACGGCCCTGGCAGGCGCGTTTCCCGAAATACGTGCAGAAGAATCGCCGAAACTGGTGAACCACCCGTTAACCCTAAGAAATCAGGGAAAAAATCGCTTAACGATGTTCCTCGATCGAAGCATCGATCAGGGCCTTGTTGAAGTAACGCAGCGCGCGCACCTGATCGGCCCAGCCGATGATCTTGCGCGGATCGCGTTCATCGACGACCGGCAGGCGCGAAAACCCGCGGGAATCGAACAGGCGCAGCGCGTGTTCGAGCGTGTCGGAGGGCTTGAGGACAGGCGTTTCGTCGTCTTCGTCCAGAAAGGCCGGTTCGGCATCGGGTTCCGGCAAGTCCATGAAATCCATCACGCGCTTGGTGCGCACCAGGCCGCGATGCGGTCCTTCCTGGACGAACAGGCCGCGCATTTCCAGCTGGCGCTGGAAATAGGAATGATTGTGAACCGCCTGGTTGATACCGTAAGCGACGGCAACCGTCAGCAGCAGGGCGATGGACAGGGCATAACCGCCGGTCAGCTCGAAGACGATCAGTGTCGTGGAGAGCGGGGCGCCGAGGACGGCGGCGGCGACGGCGCCCATGCCGAGGATCGAATACAGCCCTTCGCTGGAAGCGAGTTCGGGGAAAACGGAGGCGGCTATCAGGCCGTAGGCGCCACCCGCCATGGCGCCGAGATAGAGCGATGGCGAGAATATGCCGCCACCGAACCGCGAGGCCAAGGTGATTGCCGTCGCCGCGGTCTTGGCCACCAGGAGCGTCAGCATCAGCGTCAGCGGCAGGTTGTTTTTCAGCGCCGCGTCCGTCGTTTCATAGCCGACGCCGAGCACTTCGGGGAAGACAATGGCAATCGCGCCGACCCCGGCACCGCCGACGGCGGGGCGCAGCCATGTCGGCATGGTGACATGGCGGGCGATCCAGTCGGTCGCGATCAGGGAGAACTGAAAAAGGATCGCCACAACCGCGCAGGTGACGCCGAGAAGAGCGAAAGCCGGGAACTCCCAATAGGACGTGATCTGGTGCTCGGGAATGACGAAGGCGGCGATATCGCCAAACCACAGCCGGGTCAGCAGCGTGCCGACGACGGCGGAAAGAACGATCGGCACGATGGCCGAAAAAGCATAGTGGCCGAGCACGACCTCGTGGGCGAAGATCGTGCCGGCGATCGGGGCGTTGAACGAGGCCGAAACGGCGCTGGCCACGCCGCAGGCGAGCAGGACGCGCCGGGCGGAATCCGGCAGGTTGAAACGCTCGCAAATCGCCGAACCAAGGGTCGCACCGAGATGGACGACCGGCCCTTCGCGGCCGGCGCTCGCGCCCGAACCGAGCGACAGGGCGGTGATCGCGGCAGACGATATTCCCGGCCAGAAGGGCAGCTTGCGCCCGCCCTGGATGCGCGCCTCCATGACATCGGCGACGCTGAGTGTGCGCTGTTTCGGCTGGATCGTCTGAAGCAGGATGCCGACGATGAGGCCGCCGACGGCCGGGGCGAGAAAGATCACGATGAGGGGAACCCCGGAGGCGGCGCTGACCACGGCCTCGGAGGCAGTGCCGAGCCACGGCAGCTGCACGAGGCCGATGGCTTCACGAAACACGATTGCCGCGATGGCGACGACGAGGCCGATCACCGTTGCCAGCAGCCAGACCAGGGGAAGGCGGCGGGTGGTGAAATTGCGCAGGTTCGTGCGCGTTTCGGACAGCGCGGCCGCCGCCTCGATCCTTAGCAGCGCAAAGAGACGTCGCAACATGGAGGGTGTTTCCGGCATATCCTCCCCGTAATGTCAGCTCCGTTCGCGGCCGGTAACCTTACAGGAGCACCCTAACGCATGCCCCGGAACGAGGCGATGGCCGCAGCAGCATTCTACAACAACAATCTTGCGCAATCGTTTGCCTACCTTGATTTTCGCGGCAACGGGGTTCAGGACAGGGCAGCCCCGAGCGCCAGTGGCGCCGGGCCGACAACCGCCTGCCGCTCAATCGAGCGCAAATGTCCGCACTGAAAATCACAGCAACCCGGCACCATGTTTTCGTCCGACCGATCCCTGTTCAGCGTAAAATCCCCAGACCTTCCCGAGCATGAATCCCGCATCCTCAGCCTGCCGATGCTATGCGTCACCGCATTCGTGATCGGCCTGGTGGCTGCCGCCGGGGCGGTGGTTTTCCGCATTCTCATCTCGCTCGTCCACAACGCTTTTTTCTACGGGACCTTCTCCACCGTCTATGACGCCAACCAGTTCGATGCGCCGAGCCCGTTCGGACCGATGATCATCCTGGCGCCGGTCGCCGGCGGCCTGATCGTCGTCTGGCTGGTGAAAACCTTCGCCCCGGAAGCGAAAGGGCATGGCGTCCCGGAGGTGATGTTCGCGATCTATCACAACAAGGGCAATGTGCGCGGCGTCGTCGCCATCGTGAAATCGCTCGCCTCGGCGATTTCCATCGGGTCCGGCGCCTCGGTCGGCCGCGAGGGGCCGATCATCCAGATCGGCGCCTCTTTCGGTTCGACGATCGCGCGCGTTTTCAAGCTGGCGCGCTGGGAGAAGATCACCCTGCTTTCCGCCGGCGCGGGGGCAGGCATCGCTGCGACCTTCAACACGCCGCTCGGCGGCGTGCTGTTCGCTGTCGAGATGCTGCTTCCCGAGGTCTCGACACGCACATTCCTTCCGGTCGTGGTCGCGACGGCAACGGCGACCTATGCCGGCCGCATCGCTTTCGGCCTCGACCCGGCGTTTATCGTGCCGATCGCGGAATTGCCGGCGCATGAAGCGGTGGACATGGTGCAACTCGTCGCCTTCGCCGTTCTCGGCGCGCTTGCCGGTGTGGCGTCCTGGGCGTTCATCCGCTCGCTGGCCTGGTGCGAGGACGTGTTCCCGAAACTGCCGGGCAACGAATACACGCAGAACATCATCGGCATGCTGCTGATCGGCGTGCTCGGCTACGCATTCTTTGTCTTCACCGGCCAGTACCACACCTACGGCGTCGGCTACGCGACGATCCAGGACATATTGAACGAACGGCCCTACACGCTGGCGCTGCTCTTGCTGCTGCTGGCGGCCAAGATCGGCGCTACCTCCGTCAGTCTCGGCGCCGGCGCGTCGGGCGGCGTGTTCTCGCCTTCGCTGTTCATCGGCGCGGCGCTGGGCGGCGCGGTCGGCGTCGTCGGCATGACGCTGTTTCCCGAACATGGCTTCTCGCCGGCGGAGTTCGCGCTGGTCGGCATGGGCGCGCTGGTCGGCGGGGCGACGGGCGCCTCGATGACCGCGATCATCATGATCTTCGAGATGACGCGGGACTACAACGTGATCGTGCCGCTGGTGCTGGCCGTAGGCATCGCGGTCGGCATGCGGCGCTGGCTGATCGCCGACAATATCTACACGATCAAGCTGCGCCACCGCGGCCGGCCGATCCCGCAGATCCGCCACACCAACATGTACCTGGTGCGCCAGGCCAAGGAACTGATGGCGACGAATTTCGTCGTCCTGCCGGTCGACATGACCGTCTCCGACGCGCTGGTGGCGCTGCCGCAGGAAGACGGGCCGATCCACGTGATCGCCGAAGACGAGGGACGCATCGCCGGTTTCGTGCGGTTCGGCACGGTGCCTTACCGGGCCGATCGGCGGGCGCACCAGACGCTGCGCGAGATCATGTCGAGCGACTACGTGATCGCGTCGAAAACCCACATCCTCAACTCGGTGATCACGCGCATGAACCAGCGCAACCGCTCCTATGCCATCGTGGTCGACGGACCGGGCATGGTGCCGCGGCCGGACAACATCGTCGGGGTGATCGACGCGGCCGAAATCGCCGACGCGGTGATCGCCAACCATTACGCATGACGGCGCCCGTTGCACACGCCGCGAGCGGGGCATAGAAGGGATTTCTTAACCAAACGGCCCCGCCGAACAAAAAGAACATCCGGGAGACCCTCCGTGGCACTGAGTGACATCAAATCCGCCGAGCGAAACGAAAGCGGGATCGCGCTTGCCCTGCAAATCCTGAAACAGCGCTTCGGCGACAATTTTTCCACCGGAGAGGCGCTGCGCCGTCAGCACGCGCATTCGACCACCTACATCCCGGCGCAGCTGCCGGACGGCGTGATTTTCGCGGAAAGCGCCGACGACGTGCAGCAGGCGGTGCAGATCTGCGCCGAGAACAAGGTACCGATCGTGCCGTTCGGCACCGGCACCTCGCTGGAAGGCCACATCAACGCGCCGGCCGGCGGCATTTCCATCGATGTCAGCCGGATGAACCGCGTCCTCGAGGTGCATGCCGAGGATCTCGACTGCGTTATCGAGCCGGGCATCACCCGCAAGCAGCTGAACGACTATCTGCGCGACACCGGGCTGTTCTTCCCGATCGATCCGGGCGCGGATGCCAGCCTCGGCGGCATGGCGGCGACGCGCGCCTCGGGCACCAACGCGGTGCGCTACGGGACGATGCGCGACAATGTGATCTCGATGGACGTGGTGCTGCCGAACGGCCGCAAGATCACCACGGCGAAGCGGGCGCGCAAGAGCTCGGCCGGGTACGACCTGACGCGGCTGATGGTCGGCTCGGAAGGCACGCTCGGGGTGATCACCTCGCTGACCTTGCGCCTGCAGGGCATTCCGGAGGCGATCTCGGCCGGCGTCTGCCCGTTCCCGACGCTGGGCGCGGCGAGCCAGGCGGTGATCACGACGATCCAGATGGGCCTGCCGGTGGCGCGCATCGAGCTGGTCAACGCATTGCAGATGAAGGCGATGGTCGACTATTCGAAACTCGACCTGCCGGTCTCGCCCTGCCTGTTCGTGGAATTCCACGGCACGGAGGCGAGCGTGAAGGAACAGGCCGAGACCTTCGGCGAGATCGCGGAGGAGCTCGGCAGTTCCGGTTTCATCTGGTCGACCCGGGAGGAGGAACGGCTGAAACTGTGGCAGGCGCGCCATGACGCCTACTGGTCGTGCATCGCGCTGCGTCCGGGCGCGAAGGCGGTGGCGACCGATGTCTGCGTACCGATCTCGCGGCTGGCCGACTGCATCGCCGAGACCGAAACCGATATCGCCGATGCCGGGCTGATCGCACCGATCGTCGGCCATGCCGGCGACGGCAATTTCCACGTCTCCGTCTTGGTCGACGACAGCAACCCCGAGGAAATCGAGGCGCTGGAGAATTTCGTCGACCGGTTGAACATGCGGGCGCTCGCCATGGGCGGCACCTGCACCGGCGAACATGGCATCGGGCAGGGCAAGATGAAGTTTCTCGAGATGGAACTCGGCGGAGCCCTCGACGTGATGCGGTCGATCAAGCAGGCGATCGATCCCGACAACATCATGAATCCGGGAAAGATCGTCAGATTATGAGGCGCATTGCGGCGGTTGCGCCTTGATCTTGTCGCGATGAGGCGCACAATCGCGGTCCATAGCGAGGGGAGGTTGTCGCCATGGACGGAGCAGTGAACTGACACGGCTGTTTGTCATACTCGGCGGGCTCGTTGCCCTTGCGCTCATCGCGGCTCTCGTCGCGCCCTACTTCATCAACTGGAGCGATTACCGCACGGAGTTCGAGCGCGAGGCGACGCGCATTCTCGGCCAGAAGGTGACCGTTGCCGGAGACGCGACGGCGCGGCTGCTGCCGTTTCCCTCGGTGACCTTCGAGGACGTGCGTGTCGGCGAGGCGGAAAAGCCGCTGGTCGTCGCCGACCGCTTCTCGATGGACGCGGAACTGGCGCCCTTTCTTTCCGGTGAAGTCCTGATTTTCGACATGCGGCTGGAAAATCCGTCGATCATGCTCGAACTCGACGAGCGCGGCCTGCCGGTATGGCCGCTGCCGGAAGACAGCCCGGTCAGCCCGGCCCAGGTGACGCTGGAAAGCGCCAGGATCAACAACGCCACGGTGGTGCTGAACGATGCGATTGCGGGGCGGACATGGCAAATGGAAGAGCTCGACGCGACGGTGTCGGCGGAAAGCCTGTTCGGCCCGTTCCGGATCACCGGCGACGGCAAGCTGAACGGGACGCAACTCGGTTTCCGGGTGAACACGGGTGCGTTGTCGAAGGACGGATTTTCGCTGCGCACGGTGGTCGACCTGCCGGGGCAGGGCATCGAACTGGCGGTCGACGGGCGTGTGGCCGAACCGGAAGACGAGGGCGCTGCGCCTTACAACGGCACCTTCATCATGCGGCCGCGCGAAGCAACGCCGGAGACGCGATACGTGGTCGAGGGCGGGTTCGCCGCCTCGCCGCGATCGTTCGAGGTGGCCGAATACCGCGCGGAATTCGGCGCGGTCGAGGATCCCTATGTGGTTACAGGCTCGGCGGGGATCAGCGGCGGGGCCGATCCGAGCTATCATGTCGAGATCCGGGGCACCCAGGTGACGCTGGCCGACGACGGGGCGGGACAGGAAGCCGTTTCCGGCGGCGTGACAACCTCGTTTTCCCAACGGCTGGGAAGCCTGCAGTCAACGCTTGCGCGCTTGCCGCTGCCGCCCTTGCCGGGCTCGATCGACGTCGACCTGCCGGCCATCGTCGCCGGCGATACGACGATCCGCGAAATCCGGCTGGCCGCATCTCCCGACGACAGCGACGGCGCGGATGCGCGGCGGCGCTGGAAAGTGTCGGGTTTCACCGCGCAACTGCCGGGTCGCACGACGGTGGAGGCAAACGGCATATTGCAATTGCCACTGGCCGGCGACGAGGGCAGCCAGGCAAGTTTCCGCGGCGATCTGCTGGTCGCCTCGCGCCAGCCCTCGGGCCTGGCCACATGGCTGACCGGCAGCGCCGCCGAGCCGGTCCGGCGGATGGCCAATGCCGGTTTCGCGGCAAAGGTCGAGCTGACGCCGGAGCGCCAGGACATCGGCGACCTTCAGGTGATCCTCGGCCCGGCGCGGATGGAGGGATCGGTGGTGCGCATCTCCGATCCGGCAAGGCGGCCGACGCTCGACGTGAAGCTATCCGGTGACGCGATCGACTTCGCGACACTGGAAGCCGTGGCAGCGGTGTTTGTCGGCGAAGGCGGCGCGAGCCGTTTTTCGGGCCACGACCTCGATATCGCGCTCGACCTTTCCAATCCGGATATCGCCGGCGTGCGGCTGGGTCGCCTGGACACCTCGATCCGCTCGCGTGGCGAGCGCATAGAGATCGACAGGCTTTCGGCCACGGGCCTTTACGGCGCCCTGGTGTCGGCAACGGCCAGCCTCGACCGCAAGGCGGACGGCACCCACACGGCCGTCGACGCCACGGTGGTGGCGGGTGACGGGGCGCGGCTGATCGCCGGGCTCGCGGGGCGTTTCCCCGATGTCGCCGTGCTGGCGAAACTGAACGCGATCGCGGCGCGCAACAGCGCGGCGTTCTCCGACACGCGGCTCGATATCGTCGGTACGGTGGTGCGCGAAAACGGGCTGGCCGGAGAAGCGAGCCTCTCGGTTTCCGGCGTGAGCGGGGGCACCGAGCTCTCGGTGACCAGCACGGCGAGTGGCGACGCGGCAAAGCCGGAAGAGGCGAACCTGCTTCTCAGGGCCTCGCTCGACAATGCGCAGGGCGAGCGCATCCTGCAGCAACTGGGGGTGGAGACCTTCTCCATCGACGGCGCGGGGGCGCTGCGCGTCGTCGCCAATTTCGACGGCAGCCTGTACGAGGGCATGAAAACGGTCGTCACGCTGGAAGGCGACAATCTGCTGGCCGCGTTTCCCGGCATCACCACGTCGGACATCCTGTCCACGGGCTTCACCGGCCGCGCCGAGGTGGAGAGCGGCAATATCGAGCCCTGGCTGATGGCGCTCGGCTACGGATTGCCGGGCATGGGGCTCGGCACGACAACGGACCTCTCGGCGGCGCTGTCCTGGCGCGGCGGCAAGGCGGTGCTGCACGACCTGTCGGTGGTGACGAACGGCACCCGCGTCAAGGGCGACCTTACCGTCGACGCGAGCGGCGACACGCCCGCTGTGCGCGGCGAGCTCGACTTCGAGTATCTCGACACCGGCGAACTGTATGCGATCGTCACCGGCGACGCCGCCTCGGCGATGCTGGCCGGCGAGGGCGAGGCGGCGCTGGATCGCGAGTTCGGCCCGCCGGTGCTGGCCGGACACGACATCGAGATCGCCGTGAAGGCGGACGAGGCGGCGCTGCCGGCGGGAAATGCGGTGCTGACCGATCTTTCCGGCAGTCTCACCTACCGCGACAACGCAATGGGGCTGTCCGGTTTCACGGCGGGTTTTGGCGGCGGAACGCTCGGCGGGACGGTCGACCTGCAGAACGACGGGGGCGAGGCGATCGTCAACGCTCAGCTTTCCGGCGACGAAATCGACGTCACGGCGCTGCTGCCGCCGGTTTCCTCCACGATTGCCGGAAAGACGGATTTCGCCTTGCAGGCGACGGGCAGCGGCCGCTCGGCCGGCGCGCTGCTGGCGTCGCTGAAGGGCTCGGGGGTGCTGTCGACGGGACCGCTTGCGGTGAACGGGCTGAACGCCGACGGTTTCGCGCCGATGATCGCGCAGGCCGACGCGATCGGCTACGAGATCACGCCGGAGCAGATGCAGGGGCTTGCCGAGGAGGCGTTCCTGACGGGCAGCATGGAATTGCCGGCGGCGGATTACCCGCTTTCGATCACCGGCGGCGTCATCCGGATCGCCAATGCGACGGCGCGTTCCGGCGATCTTTCGCTGACGGCCGATGCGAGCGTCTCGCCGGCAGGCGGCGCGATTTCCGGGCAGGCGAGATTGTCCTACGATCCGGGCGAAGAGGCGGTGGCCGGACCGCAGCCGGAAATCGCGCTGGAGTTCCAGTCGAAGCCGGATGGCGGGTTCGCGGTGGCGCGCGATTTCAGCCCGGTGACCGGGTACCTGACGCAGCGCGCGCTGGAAAAGGAACAGGCCCGGGTGGAGGCGTTGCAGGCGCGCCTGCTCGAAAAGCAGCGACTGCGCCGCGAGGTGCAGCTCTACACCTTCCGCAAGCGCTCGCGGATGCAGGTCCTCGAAGAACAGCGGCTGCGCCGGCTGGAAGACGAACGGACGGAGCGCCAGCAGGAAGAGACGCGGCTGCGAGAGGACGCGGCGGCGGTGGCGGCGCGCCGGCTAGCCACGGATAGCGCCGGGCGGCCGGACACGGCGGAAGAGGCAGCGCCCCTGGAAAAGCCGGCTCCGGCGGCAGGAGCCTCGGCGCCGCAGATCCTCCAACTGGAAAAGCTGAACCAGTTCCTGCCGCAGCCGGTTTTCCGCCAGCCGCTCGATCCGGTTCAGTGAACGGGCTTCGCCCGGCCGGAAAGCGCTTCCTTCAACACGAAAACGCGCAATGCCGAAGACAGGTTGGAATCGCGCGGCTTGGCCTCGTCGATCCTGGCGACCAGCGCGGCGAGCGAAAGGCCCGTCCGCGCCGCGGCGGCCTTCAGTTCAACGAGGAATTCATCCTCGACGGAAAAGGAGGTACGGTGGCCGGAGATCGTGACCGAATGCTTGCGGACGGCCATGGCGGGATCGCGGGCCGGGCTACTTGTTCTTCCTGAAGGAATCCAGCGAGACGACATCGGCGCCGCCGGGCGGCGCATCGTCGCCGTCGTCTCCGCCTTCCTCGCCGGTCTCAGCCGGTTTCTTCTTTTTTGCCGGCTTGCGGGCCGGGGTCGGCAGCGTCGCGGTTTCGGCGCCAGCCGCTTCCTCGTCGCCATCGGCGTCCCCGGCCGGTTCGGCGGCAACGGCATCGGTGTTTTCGACATCGAATTCCAGCTCGAAATTCACCGACGGATCGTAGAAGCCGCGGATTGCCGAGTAGGGAACATGCAGCTTTTCAGGCACGTCGGAGAAGGACAGGCCGACATCGAAGGAGTTCTCGGAGACTTCGAGGTCCCAGAACTGGTGCTGCAGAACGATCGTCATCTGCTCGGGATACTGCTCGCGCATCCGGTTGGAGACTTTCACGCCGGGCGCGTCGGTGACGAAGGTGATGAAGAAATGGTGGTTGCCGGGAAGGCCGGTCTTGGCGACTTCCGTCAGAACCTTGCGGATCACGCCGCGCAGAGCATTCTGCACCAGAATGTCATAGCGGATCATGTCTTCGGTCATCAGCGTGTCGGCCCTTCATCTTACCCCGTCCATGATGTGCTTGTTTCGCGGCGACAGGTCAAGAGCCTTGGCGCGGGCAGGACGGTCGTTTCGAGGGGAAAGGGGAGAGAAGTGGAGGCTTCTGTTGCCAGGTGCCTCCGAACCCCGCCTAGAGGTGCGAACCGCTAGGACTTAATTCGAAGCTGTCGAACCGCCATTAGGCAGCGAGACGTGCTTCCGCATAGTTGTCGTTTGCAACTACTCAAATGACCCGATAACGGTGGTATCATGCCGGACAAAAGTACGATCTTTACACCCTCGTCGATCCTGTTTCGCCCCCATCACAAGCGGCCCTGACCGGCCGTTTATGGTGGAGGCGCCGGGTACCGCCCCCGGGTCCGAATGGTTTATTGCATCGCCAGTTTATTGTCATAGCCGGTTACCCGGCACCCCTGATATAGTTGCTTTCGCCAGCAATTACAAAGGGTCTGCTTGACTTTAGGGAAGCTGTTCGGAACAGTTCTCGGGGCAAGCGCCGGAACTTGGCAATCGGCACTTGAATTCCCATCTGTCGTCGAGATCGTTGCCAGGGAAGGAAAGCGTGATGAGCGAATATCTTGAAGACGTGAAGCGTTACGATGCCGGCGCGGATGCGGGCGCCGTCGACAAAATCGTCAAGCATCTGGGCATTGCGCTGCGCAGCCGGGATTCCTCGCTCGTATCCTGTTCCGATCCCAGCGAACTGGACCGCGTGCGCGAAAAATGGTGCGAGAAGAAGCTCGGCTCCGGCAACCAGGCGGCTTCCGACGAGGTGATCGCCAGGGTGTGCGAGGAAATGAGCGGCGACCGGAACAAGAACCGCGTCACGTTCTACTACCTGGTCGCAAAACACATGGGCAAGCTGAACGACCTCTGAGCGGCCTTTCCCACGCGGATTTCGGAAGCTTTCGCCGGATGCGCCGGCGGCTTTTCTTTCGGTGAAAAGCGCGCGACTGCGTGGACGTGGATGGCGGAATCGTGCCATCTGGAACCATGCAGCAATATCTCGATCTGATGGCCCATGTGATGGCGAACGGCAGCGACCGGGGCGACCGGACGGGAACCGGCACGCGCTCGGTGTTCGGCTACCAGATGCGCTTCGACCTTTCGGACGGTTTTCCGCTGCTGACGACGAAGAAGCTGCATATCCGCTCGATCATCTACGAGTTGCTGTGGTTCCTGAAGGGCGACACCAACATCGCCTGGCTGAAGGAAAACGGCGTTTCCATCTGGGACGAGTGGGCCGACGAGAACGGCGATCTCGGCCCGGTCTACGGTTACCAGTGGCGCTCCTGGCCGACGCCGGACGGCGGCCATGTCGACCAGATCGCCAAGCTGGTCGAGGGCATCCGCAACAATCCGTTCTCGCGCCGGCACATCGTTTCGGCGTGGAACCCGGCGCTGGTCGACGAAATGGCGCTGCCGCCATGCCACTGCCTGTTCCAGTTCTACGTTGCGGACGGCAAGCTGTCCTGCCAGCTCTACCAGCGCTCGGCTGACATTTTCCTCGGCGTGCCGTTCAACATCGCCTCCTATGCGCTGCTGACGCACATGCTGGCCGAGGTGACCGGGTACGAGCCCGGCGATTTCGTACATACGCTTGGCGACGCGCATCTTTATTCCAACCATTTCGAGCAGGTGGAAACGCAGCTCGCGCGCGCGCCGCGTCCGCTGCCGAAACTGGCGATCAAGCGCAGGATCGACGATTTGCTCGATTTCACCTTCGAGGATTTCGAGATCAGCGGCTACGATCCGCATCCGCATATCAAGGCACAGGTGGCAGTATGAGTTTTGCAATCCGTGCGGCGGCGGCCGCTTTCGTCCTGGCGCTGACCGGCGGCGCGGCGGCCAACGACACGACGGCGGAGATCGGCGCCGGCGGGCTGGTCTATGCGCGCACCGACGATGTCTCGATCGAAAGCGAGACGCTTTATATCTCGATGGACCGGGTGACGGTCGATTACGTGTTCCGCAACCACGCAAGCTACGATGTCGAGACGGTGGTCGCCTTCCCGATGCCGGATATCGACATGGACCCCTATGCCGATATCGCGGTGCCGCGCATGGATGACAATTTCCTCGGCTTTACCGTCGAGGCGGACGGACAGGCGATCGAGCCGCAATTGCAGCAACGCGCCTGGGCCAAGGGCGTCGACGTGACGGACCTGCTGGTCGACGCCGGGCTGCCGGTTTCGCCGCTCGCCTTCTACAACCGGGAGCTGGATCTCGCGACGCTGCCGCAGGAAACGATCGCCGAATTCGTCGAGCGCGGCCTGGCGATGGCGCAATACGACGCCGAAAAGGGCGCGTATGTCGCGCCGGTCGAGCCGATGTGGACGCTCAAATCGGCCTATTGGTGGCGGACGGTCTTCCCGGCGAACGGCAGCGTGTCCGTGCATCACGAATACACGCCCGCAGTCGGCGGCACGGTGGGCGTGTTTTTCCTCGACAATGCGGAACTCGCGGCGGAATACGAGGACAGATACTGCACCGACGGCTCCTTCGTGCGGGGGCTGAAGCGGCGGCAGGCCGACGCGGTGGCGCGCGGCGAGATCGGCTACACCGAGCGCTGGCTTTCCTATGTGCTGACGACGGGCGGCAACTGGGCCGGCTCGATCAAGAATTTCCGGCTGATCCTCGACAAGGGATCGGAGAAGAACCTAGTGTCGTTCTGCGGCGAGGGCGTGAAGAAGATCGGGCCGACGACCTTCGCGATGGAGAAATCGGAATTCTGGCCGGAACGCGACCTCGACATCCTCTTCGTGACGGCCGTGGAGCCTTGAACAGTTTTCATCCGATCATATCCGTCATCGTGGCGGTGTCGAAAAACGGCGTCATCGGCCGCGACGGCGACATGCCGTGGCATCTTTCCTCCGACCTGAAGCGCTTCAAGCGGCTGACCATGGGGGCGCCGGTGATCATGGGGCGCAAGACCTTCGAGAGCATCGGCAAGCCGCTGCCGGGGCGGCTGAACATCGTGGTGTCGCGCAATTACGACTGGGACGCCGACGGCGCGATGCGGGTCGGGTCGCTGGAGGCGGCGATCGAACTGGCGACCGCGCATCTGGAAAGCGCCGAGCCGGACCCGGACGATCCCGACGCGCCGCTGGCCGACGAGATCTTCGTCATCGGCGGCGGCGAGATCTACGCGCAGGCGGTAACGCTGGCCGACATGCTCTATGTCACGCATGTCGAGGCGGAGGTCGAGGGCGACACCAATTTCCCCGAGATCGATCCGGCGGCGTGGAAGATTGTCGAGGAAGAGGACTGTCCGGCGGGCGAAAAGGACAGCCATCCGATGCGGTTCGTGACCTATGAGCGGCGGGCGGCGTAACCGGCCGGAGCCGGTATAAGTTTTATGTCGAAGTCTTTCATTTTGAGACTCTGCCCTTTTCATCCTGTTATTATGACCTATTGATGCATCTTTGAGGCGGGCACAGCGCGAGCATGCCCGGGCCGGCGGGTTTTCCGGCGGTCCGTGGCGCGCATGCCTGAATCCGGAGGAAAAGGAGAACGCCCTTGGGTATGGATAAGGATTACGAAGACATTCCGGGCACATTCGTGTTCGATGCGGACCGGTCACGCGAGGGATACCACCTCAACCAGTTCTGCATCTCGCTCGGAAAACAGGCCGGGCGCGATGCCTACACGGCCGACCCGGAGGCCTATCTGGCCAAGTTCCCGATGACCGAGGAGCAGAAGCAGGCGGTCCGCGACCAGGACTGGAACCGGCTGCTCGAGCTGGGCGGCAACATCTATTACACCGCCAAGTTGGGCGCCTATCACGGCATCAACTTCCAGAATCTCGCCGGCCTGATGACCGGCATGGGCGTGGAAGCCTATCGCGACATGATGCTGCATGGCGGCCGCCCGATCGAGGGCAACCGATACAAGAAAGAATGGGGAGAAGACAAATAATGGCCCGCATTACCGCAGGCGTGGGCTGCTCCCACGTACCCGCCATCGGCGTGGCGATGGACACAGGCATCACCGACCAGCCTTACTGGCAGCCCGTTTTCAAGGGTTTCGAGAAATCGCGCGAATGGATGAAGGAGAACAGGCCGGACGTCATCTTCCTCGTCTACAACGACCACTGCACGGCTTTCGACGCCTCCTGCATTCCGACTTTCGCGCTGGGATGCGCGGCGGAATTCCAGCCGGCTGACGAAGGCTGGGGCCCGCGTCCGGTGCCGGTGGTCAAGAACCACCAGAAGCTGGCGAGCCATATCGCGCAGTCGCTGATCCTGGACGAGTTCGACATCACCATCATGAACGAGATGGAAGTCGATCACGGCCTGACCGTGCCGCTGTCGGTGATGTTCGGCGAAACCGGGCCGGACGAGGAATGGCCGTCGCTGGTCATCCCCCTCGCCGTCAACGTGGTGCAGTATCCGGCGCCGACCGGCAACCGCTGCTACAATCTCGGCAAGGCGGTGCGCAAGGCGATCGAGAGCTTCGACGAGGACCTGAACGTCATGATCTTCGGCACCGGCGGCATGAGCCACCAGTTGCAGTACAAGCGCGCCGGCCTGATCAACCCGGAATGGGACAAGAGCTTCCTCGACCGGCTGACGTCCGACCCGGTGGGGCTGAGCCAGATGCCGCATGTGGAGTATATCCGCGAGGCGGGCTCCGAGGGCATCGAGATGGTGATGTGGCACGTCATGCGCGGCGCGCTGAACGACGAGGTGAAGGAAGTGCACCGCCACTACCACGTGCCGGCGTCGAACACCGCCGTCGGGCATATCATTCTCGAAAACTTGTAATTAATTTCCGATACAGCTGCCCGCTGGGAGACCGGCGGGCGGTTATTGCCTCCCGGCACCGTTACCGATCGTTGAAGTTGAAGATGTCCCGGTAAATCCTCCAGGAGCCGTCGTCCTGGCGCCTGAAGATGGTCAGGAACTTGCCGTCGATATGGACGTCCTTGCCTTGCACGACCTGATCGGCATTGTAACTGCCGCGCGAATAGGCCCAGTCGCCGGCGACGACGATCTCTTCCGGATTGATGTTCACCGCCGTCGCGGGAATGGCCGAGAACGCCTTGGGAATACCCGCATCGAGAACATCCTTGCCACGTGCCGGCATGCCGGGCGGCATCTGGATGCCTTCTGCGTCCCACAGCGAAAGCCAGGTCTCGGCGTCGCCGGCGACGCGCGCCGAGGTGTAGGTGTTGTAGATTTCGCGGATCGCGGCTTCGTCGCCTTCCGCAGCGAAAGCCGCGCTGTTGGCGAGAAAACCGGCGGTTACGGCCAGAATTGCAAGCAATCCGAAAACTGCACGCCTAAACATTGGATCATCCTCCTCAGTCTAATGAAGTGGAAAACCTATGGCCGGCTGCTTTCGCGACATTGACGGGCGTCAATATTACTAACTTCGTGAAGTCATAACGCGGTTTTGATTTGTATTGCGGGGGAGGCGGATTGTCATGCCGTTGTGCGCTTGCGCAGGTTCCAGCCGAACAGCACGACAAAGCCGGCCAGTGCCGCCAGGTTGAGCCAGAGGGCCGACGGCCACATCAGCGCGGCGCCGACGGCGAGGGTGGCGATGCGCTCTACGATGTTCATGCGATTTTCCCAGTAGCCTTCGATCGCCGCCGCCACGGCCCACAGGCCGAAGACGGCGAAGGCGAAGATTTCCAGCATTTGCGGCCAGTTGCCGGACAGGAACGGCGTGTAGGCGAAAAGCAGCGGCACGAAGTAAAGCCCCTTGGCGACCTTCCACGCGGCGAAGCCGGTCTTCATCGGCGGGCTTTCGGCAATCGCCGCGCCGGTGAATGCCGCGAGGCAGACGGGCGGGGTGACGTTGGAATCCTGGCTCAGCCAGAAGATGATCATGTGCGCCGACAGGAGCGCGACGGCGAGAACTTCCGGCTGGAAGGCCTGGTCGTAGAGCAGCGACAGGCTTTCCAGCGGCAGGGCCGCGATCATGGCTTGCGCCTCGGCCAGAGGCATCGGCGCGGATAGCGCCGCCATCTTCTCGGGTACGGCGAGCATGAAGATCGCCTTCGCGGTTTCCGGCAATTGTCCGGCGGCCAGGATGTCGGCGAGCTGCGACTGCAGGATCAGCTGATAGAGCGCAGGCGCCGACAGCGTGCCGAGGACGATATAGGCGGCGGTGACCGGCAGGCCCATGCCGAGAACCAGCGAGGCGACGGCGATCAAGACGAGGGCGATCAGCAGATTGCCCTGCGACCAGGTGGCGATCATCAGCGAAAAGGTGTTGCCGATACCCGCCGTGGTGATGACGTTGACGATCAGGCCGACGCCGCAGAGCAGGATCGCCGTCATGATCATGTTGCGCGCGCCCAGTTCAAGCGCCTCGACGATGCGGCCGACGCCCATGCGGTTCGGCGTCAGCCATGAGGCGGCGATGCAGGCGATGATGGCGTAGCCGGCGGCATAGGTCGGCGTATAGCCGCGCACCAGCAGTACGATCAGCAGCGCGACGGGGACGATGAAGGACGGGCCGCCATTGCGGAACACGGTCCACAGATCCGGACCGTCGCTGTCGGCGAGCGCCGTGGCGTGGGAACGTTTCGCCTCGATGCGCACGAAGAAGCCGACGGTGAGGAAATAGAGGAGCGCCGGCAGGATCGAGACGGTGACGATGGTGGTGTAGGGAATCTGGGTAAAGGTCGCCATGACGAAGGCGCCGGCGCCCATGATCGGCGGCATCAGCTGGCCGCCTGTCGAAGCCGCGGCCTCGACGCCGCCGGCGAAGGTGGCCGGGAAGCCGGCGCGCTTCATCAGCGGGATGGTGATGACGCCGGTCGACGCGGTGTTGGCAACGGCGGAACCGGAGATGGTGCCGGTGAGCCCGCTCGACAGGACGGCGACGAAGCCGGGCCCGCCGGTCATGCGGCCCGCGACGGCGCGGGAGATGTCGACGATGAAATCGCCAGCGCCGGATTTCAAAAGGAAGGCGCCGAACAGGATGAACATGAAGACGTAAGTCGATGAAATACGGGCGATGGTGCCGAACATGGCGTCGTCGCCGTAAAGCGCGCGGAACAGCACGGTTTCCGTCGACAGGCCGCCGAAGCGGAAGACGCCCGGCACATATTGTCCCCACCATGTGACATAGGTCAGCGCGAGCGCGATCAGCACCGGAATGATCCAGCCGGTGGTGCGGCGGGTGAATTCGAGGACGCCGATAATGCAGAGCACGCCGGCCAGCCAGTCCGACCAGATCAGGCGGACGCCGCGGTCGTAGATCGCGTTCTCCGCCAGCACGACATAGAGCGCGGCAGCCGCGACGGCGGCGCCGAAGGCGATATCGAGAGCCCGCACGGAGCGTCTGCGTGCCCAGTCGGCATCGGCAAGGGGCGAGACGAGGGCGCAGAGCAGGACGAAACCGGCGAAGTGGAAGCCGTTCTGGAACAGGGTCGACACATTGCCGAACGTGTTCATCCAGATGTGGAACAGCGAAATGCCGACGGCGACGACCAGGATCACCAGGTCGAGGCCGTGGCGGTCGAGGCCGGGAAGGCGGGATTGCGTCATGGTCTCGGCGCGCATGGAATGCCCCCGTCGTTCGGCTTCATTGCAAGAGGATAGTACAAAAGGGACCGGCGGGGCAGGTCACCGCCGGGGCACGAAGCCCCGGCGGATCCGCTGCGGAGGGGGTCCGGACGACGCCGGCTTACTTCGCCATCAGGCTTTCGGGGATATCGATCCCCTGTTCCTTGTAATAGCGTGCCGCGCCCGGATGCAGCGGAACGGGGAGGCCGGCAATCGCCTTCTCGATCGCCATCGCCTTGGTCGCCGGGTGGATCGCCTGCAGGAAGGCCAGGTTTTCATACATGGTCCTGGTGATCTGGTAGACGTCCTCTTCCGGCAGGTCGGCATGGGTCGCCAGGAAGTTCGGCTGGGCGATGGTGGTCACATCCTCGTCGAGGCCCGGATAGGTGCCTCCCGGAATGAGATATTCCGTCCATAGATCCTTGCCGGAGTTGGCCTTTTCGATCTGTTCCGGGGTGAAGCCGAGCAGGGTGACCTTGTCGCCGGCCGAAGAGAACAGCTGGGTGACGGCGGAGACCGGAACGCCGGCGGGGGTGCCCATGCCGGCGGCCTTGCCGTTCTGGACGGCCTCGGCGCTAGGGCCGTAACCGCCATAGACCAGCTCGTAATCATTATCGATATCGATGCCGAAACCGGCAAGGATTGTGCGGTTGGAGCCGATGGTGCCGGAATTCTGCGAGCCGAGCGCCATGGCTTCGCCCTTCAGGCCGACCATGTCCTCGATGGTGCCGGTCGCCGCCTTGTCGCTGGCGATGACGAAGTGCTCGACATTCTGCCACAGCATCGAGACCGCGCGCAGATGCGCCTGCGGGCCGTCGGCCTCGACCGGGCCGGTGCCGGTCTTGGCGTAGAAGCCGTAGAGGCCCTGAAGGATGGCGAACTGCGCTTCGCCGTCGCGGATCAGCTTGACGTTCTCGCCGGAGCCGGCGGACGAGATGGCCGACATGCCGATCTTCTGTTTCGGCTCGAGCTTGACCTTGGTCAGCGTCGAAATGGCGACGCCGACGGGATAGTAGGTGCCGCCGGTGGAGGCGGTGGCGAGGATGTAGTTCTTCGCTTCCTGCGCCTGTGCGCCGAAGCCCGATGTCGCGGCGAAGGCGAGCGCGGCGGCTGCGGACAGAATCATGCGTCTGGTGGTTCGTGTCATGGTTTCCTCCCGGTATGACAAACATTCGGCGATGCCGTGGGTAACGATTTGCAAACCATGTGCCAGATCGGGTGGCGGAGCAGATGCCAAGGATTTCAAAGGGTTGCAGAAGTGTTTTTTGCTGCGGCGCGAAGGAAAGCGGCGGGATTCCGCCGCTCCGCCGGCGGGCCGCGGCGGAAATCCGCCGCGCCGCCGTCAGCCCTCGCCGTCCTCGCGGATGCCAAGACGGGCGATCTTCTCGCCGAGCGTCCGGCGGGGGATCTGCAAGCGGCGGGCGGCCTCGGCCTGGTTGCCGCCCGCCTCTTTCAGCGCGCGGCGGATAATGCCGCTTTCGATGCGAGCCATGGTTTCGGCGAGTCCCGGCGCGTCGTCCTCGCGGGTATCGGCGCGGCCCGGCACGCCGTCGGTCAGGCCGAGGGCGAAGCGGGCGGCGAGCGATTTCAGTTCGCGTACATTGCCCGGCCAGTCATGGGCAAGCAGGGCGCTCAATACGGCTTCCGGCACCGGCCTGGGCGAAAGGCCGCTGCGCGCGGCTTCCTCGGCCGCGAAATGCCCGAACAGCGCGATCACGTCGTTTCCGCGTTCGCGCAAGGGCGGCAGGTCGATCTCGGAGGCGGCGAGGCGGTAATAGAGGTCGGAGCGGAACTCGCCCTTTTCGCCAAGCGCTTTCAGGTCGGACTTGGTTGCGGCGACGAAGCGGACGTCGAGCGGCAGCGGCGCATTGCGGCCGAGCACCTCGACCTCGCGTTCCTGGATGACACGCAGGAGCCGGGTCTGCAGGGCGAGAGGCATGGATTCGATCTCGTCCAGGAAGACGGTGCCGCCACTGGCGTATACCAGGCGGCCCTCACGGGCGCTGTCGGCACCGGTAAACGCGCCCTTGGCATGGCCGAACAGCTCGCTCTCGAAGATCGTCTCGGGGATGGCGGCGCAGTTGATGGCAACGAAGGGTTTGTCGGCGCGGGGCCCCAGATCGTGCAGCAGGCGGGCGGCGATTTCCTTGCCGGTGCCGGTCTCGCCGCGGATCAGCACGTCGATATCGAGGCCGGCGAGCTGCATCAGGCGGTCTTTCATACGCTGCATGACGGCGCTTTCGCCGACCATGCGGCGGTCGAGGCCGGACGCGCCGGCCAGCTGGGCGCGCAGGCGGGCGAGTTCGCGCGACAGGCGGCTTTTCTCGCCGGCATTGCGCAGCACCGCGACGAGGTGGTCGGCGTCGTAGGGCTTTTCGAGGAAATCATAGGCGCCGTCACGCATGGCCGAGACGGCCATCGACACGTCGCCATGGCCGGTCAGCAGAATGACCGGGATACCGGCATGGCTCTGCGTCACATGATGCAGCAGGGCGAGGCCATCCTCGCCGGGCATGCGGATGTCGGTGACGACGATATCGGCGGCGCCGCCAGTCAATCGCGTTTTGGCCTCGGCGACATCGGCCGCCGTTTCGACGGAGAAGCCGGAAAGCGTCAGCCACTCGGCGGCGGAGCGGCGGACCTCCGTCTCGTCGTCGACGAAAAGGACGCGCGTCTTGCTCATGCCGGGACGGCTTCCGTTTCAGGCGCCGCGGGCGCGCGGGCGGTCTGCGACGCCGGCAGGCGGATCAGCACCGCCGTACCCTTGCCGGATTCGCTTTCGATACGCAGCGAGCCGCCGAAATCCTCGATGATGGAGGTGGAAATCGATAGGCCGAGACCGAGACCCTCGCCGGTCTCCTTGGTCGAGAAGAAAGGTTCGGCGATGCGGGCGAGATCGTCCGACGCGATGCCGACGCCGGTGTCGGCGACACGTACCGTCACCGCGCCGTCCCCGGTATCGATTTCGACGGCCACCCGGCGCTCCGGCCGGCCGTCGACGGCGTCGAGCGCGTTGATCAGCACGTTGAGGAAGACCTGTTCGAGGCGCACCGGGCCGGCGCGCACAAAGATTTCGGGCGCCCGCGCACCGACGACGATTTCGGCGTCCGCGGCCTTGCGGCGCGGTTCGGCGAGCGCGACCGCGCCATCGATGCAGGACTGGATGTCGATATCGGTCAGCTTGCCGGTGTCGCGCTTGGCGAAGGTCTTCAGGTGCTTGACCATGCGCTGCATGCGCCGGACCGTCTCGCGGGCATGGTCGAGGGCGGAGGCCGTGCGGACCGTGTCGCCGGATTTCGTGTGCAGGCCGGCGGTGGCGAGCGTCATGTCCATGGCGGCGAGCGGCTGGGACACCTCATGCACGATGGCCGCCGACATGCGGCCCAGCGCGGCGAGTTTCGCCGACTGGACGAGACTTTCCTGGGTGTCGCGCAGTTCTTCCTCGGCGCGCTTTCGATCTTCGATCTCCTGGGCCAGGGCGGCGGTGCGTTCGGCCACCTTGGCCTCCAGTTCGGCGTTGCGGTCGAGCTTCATGCGCAGGATCGACTGGCGCTGGCGCATGATGACCAGCGCGCCGGCGAGCAGGAGGGCGGCGGCGCCCGCCAGAACGCTGCCGGTAAGGGCGACGCGTGTCACCGGCGCGAGAGAGGCGCGGCCGATCAGCGTCCACCCGTTTTCGCCGACGGGAAGCAGCGACAGGATCGTGTCGCCGGTGACGACCTGGCCCTCGTCGAGCGCTTCCCGCTTCAGGTCGGGCGAATAGAGCGGGGCGGCGTCCTGCAGGTCGATGCCGGCATATTTGCGGCTGGTTTCGATGCGGCTGCGCGCTTCGTCGCTCAAGCCCGTGAAGGGGCGGTACTGCCAGTCCGGGTCGCCGGCCAGGAAAACGACGCCGTCGCGATCCATCAGCGCGGTGCCGGGCGCGTTGTCGCGCCACGATGCGGCAAAGGTCGTCATGTCGACCTTGACGACGATGACGCCGGTCTCATGCTCGCCGTCGATGCGCGAGGAAAGGAAATAGCCGGGGCGGCCCGTTGTCGCGCCGACGGCGTAGAACTGGCCGCTGCCGGTTTCGACGGCATCGCGGAAATAGGGCCGGAAGCGATAGTTCTGGCCGACGAAGGTCGTCGGCGTGTCGTGGTTCGATGCGGCGATGGTCAGGCCGGTGTCGTCGAGCAGGAACAGTTCGTCCGCGCGTGTCTGGTCGCGGATGGTGGCGAGGAAGCGGTTGACCAGCCCGGCGCGGCCGGGCGCGCCGGGATCGTCGACGAGGGCACGCAGGCGTTCGTCATGGCGCAAAACGCGCGGCAGGTTGCGGAAACGCTCGATCTCGCTGCCGAGCGACTGGCGGGCGAGCACGAGGTCGGCCCGCTGGATTTCGACCAGCTCCCGGTAAGCCGAACGGTAGACCATCTGCCAGGTCATGAAGCCTGCGATCAGGGCAGCCAGGGCAATGGCGATGACAAACTGAAACTGACGCACACGGCACTTCCGAACGGTTTCGATAAAACGTAGTAGTATCTTCTCCGCTGCACAACATGGCGGGATTTTACGCGTCCCGGCGCGGCAAACCGTTTGAACGCCAACGCAAAAAGCCACAAAGCGCGTTGAAAGCGCCGGTCCGCGTTCCTATAACAGTCCAGAATGCGCCGCCGGATGCGTCATCCGGCGGTATTTTGCCATTTGAGAGGACATGGATGCCCTGGAGCAATCAAAACGGTGGCGGCGGCCCTTGGGGCGGCGGAGGTAACAATGGCGGCGGCGGCCCGTGGGGCCAGGGGCCGCAGGGACCGCGCGGTCCGCAGCGCGGCGGCGGCGGACAACCGCCGGATCTGGAAGAGATCATCAAGAAGGGCCAGGACCGGCTGAAACGGGCGATGCCCGGCGGCGGCGGCGCAAGCCCCTTCCTGTTCCTGCTGATCGGCGGCGGCCTGCTGGTGCTCTATTTCCTGCAGGCCTTCTACCAGGTCGATACGGACGAACGCGCAGTCGAACTTCTGTTCGGCAAGCCGAAGACCGAATTGTCCGGACCGGGCCTGCATTTCCACATGTGGCCGATCGAGACGGTCGAGAAGATCCAGATCGTGGAAAAGCAGATCGCCATCGGTGCCGGCGGTGTTCGCGCGGATTCCGGCCTGATGCTTTCGGGTGACCAGAACATCGTCGATGTGCAGTTCGCCGTCCTCTATTCGGTGATCGACCCGGCCGCCTATCTGTTCAACGTGGCCTCGCCCGACGAAATGGTTCGCCAGGTCGCGGAAAGCGCGATGCGCGAAATCGTCGGCCGCCGTCCGGCGCAGGACGTGTTCCGCGACAACCGCGCCGCAATCGCCACCGAGGTGCGCGATTCCATGCAGACGACGCTTGACGGCTACGGCGCCGGCATTCAGGTCAACACGGTTTCGATCGAGGACGCCGCACCGCCGCGCGAAGTGGCGGACGCCTTCGAGGAGGTGCAGCGCGCCGAGCAGAACGAGGACCAGTTCCGCGAGGAAGCCAACCAGTATTCGAACCAGAAGCTCGGCGAAGCCCGCGGTGAAGCGGCGCAGATCCGCGAGGATGCCTCGGCCTATGCGACACGCGTCGTGCAGGAAGCCGAAGGTGAGGCGCAACGCTTCATATCGATCTACGACCAGTACAAGTTGGCCCCGGATGTGACGCGCAAGCGCCTGTTCCTGGAAACGATGGAAAGGGTGCTTGCCGGCTCGACCAAGGTCATTATGGACGAGAATGGCAGCAGTCAGGGCGTCGTGCCCTATCTGCCGCTGCCGGAAGTCCAGAACCGCCGCACGACGACGGGAGGCGCACAGTAATGAATTCCAACCGACTTACCCTTCTGGCCATTGCGGTCGCCGTCATCCTCGTGACGGTCTACGCGTCGATCTTCGTCGTCAACGAGCGCGAACAGGCCATCGTCCTGCGCTTCGGCGAGATTCAGGATGTGAAGACGGAACCGGGCCTCTATTTCAAGGCGCCGTTCGCCTTCGCCGGTTTCGACACGGTGCAGATCATCGAGGACCGCGTGCTGCGTCTCGATCTCTCCGACCAGCCGCCGGTGCAGGTTTCCGGCGGCCGCTTCTACGAGGTGGATGCCTTCCTGACCTTCAAGATCACCGACGCGCGGCGTTTCCGCGAAACGGTGTCGGGCGACCTGCGCCAGGCCGCCGACCGGTTGCGTACCCGCTTCGACGCGGCATTGCGCCGTGTCTACGGCTTGCGCTCGTTCGAGGCAGCACTTTCGGCGGAACGCGCCGAGATGATGATCGAAGTGCGCAATCTCGTGCGTGACGATGCCCAGTCGCTCGGCCTGACCGTCGATGACGTGCGCATCGTGCGCACAGACCTGACGGCGGAAGTCTCGCAGCAGACCTTCGACCGCATGAAGGCGGAACGCCTGGCCGAAGCCGAACGTATTCGAGCACGAGGCCGGGAAACTGCGCGGCGTATCCGCGCGGTTGCCGACCGCCAGGTGATCGAGATCGTTGCCGAAGCGCAGCGTGAATCGGAAATCCTGCGCGGTGAGGGCGATGCCGAACGCAACCGCGTTTTCGCCGATGCCTTCAACCGCGATCCGGAGTTCTTCGAGTTCTACCGCTCGATGGCCGCCTACCAGCGGGCGCTGGAGAACTCGGACACGACAATGGTCCTGTCGCCAAGCTCGGAGTTCTTCCGGTACTTCAAGGATGCGTCGGGCGAAGAGCAGCGCGGCGCCAGAGCGCCGGCGCAGTAACCCGGCAAAGCGATGACGCTTTTCCTGACAGCCCTCGGTCTCATGCTTGTGATCGAGGGCTTTTTCTACGGCGGCATTCCCTCCTTCGCCAAGCGGATGGCGGCGTTGCTGCTGCAGACGCCGGACGAAGTGCTGCGCAAGGCGGGGCTCGCCTCGGCGGTGCTGGGCCTGGCGCTGATCTGGCTGGCGCGGCACTTTTAGCGCGGCCGTTTTTCACAAAGCGGCCACGCTTGTCACTTATGCGTGACTTTCCCGTTGTGCGGAGCGCGGGGCGCTTTATGTTTCGCAGCCAGCAATACCGGCCGGGCAACCGGCCTGCGCAATCGTCATCTCATGGAGGAAGCCCCATGGCGTTCGTTTCACCGGCCTCGACACTCTCGCGACTTGCGCGCGCAACAGCGCTTTCGCTTGCGCTGGCCATTCCCGTATCGGCCCTGCCGGGGGCGCTTGCCGCGCCGGCCCAGGCGCAGGAAGGACCGGCTTCCGTGGCCGACCTGTCGGCAGAGCTGATCGATTCCGTCGTCAACATCTCGACCTCGCAGACGGTCGGCGGCGACGACCGCAACGTGCCGCGGCCGCAATTGCCGGAAGGTTCGCCGTTCCAGGAGTTCTTCGACGAGTTCTTCGAGAACCAGCCGAACGGTTCGGTGCCGCGCTCGCACCAGGTGCAGTCGCTCGGCTCGGGATTCGTGGTCGATGCGTCGGGCATTATCGTGACGAACAATCACGTCATCGCCGATGCCGACGAGGTGAGCGTCAATTTCAACGACGGCACCAAGATCGCCGCCGAAATCGTCGGGCGCGATCCGAAGACCGATATCGCTGTGCTGAGGATCGATCCCGGCGACAAGGAACTGGTGCCGGTTCCCTTCGGCGAATCCGAGGCGACCCGCGTCGGCGACTGGGTGCTGGCGATCGGCAACCCGTTCGGCCTCGGCGGCACGGTGACGCTGGGCATCGTCTCGGCGATCGGCCGCGACATCAATTCCGGCCCCTATGATAATTACATCCAGACCGACGCGGCGATTAACCGGGGCAATTCCGGCGGGCCGCTGTTCAACATGAAGGGCGAGGTGATCGGCATCAACACGGCGATCATTTCCCCGTCGGGCGGCTCCATCGGCATCGGCTTTTCCATTCCGGCCGATCTCGCCGAAAGCGTCATCACGCAGCTTGTCGAGTTCGGCGAAACGCGGCGCGGCTGGCTTGGCGTCAGGATCCAAGAAGTCACCGACGAGATCGCCGAAAGCCTCGGCATGGACAAGGCCAAGGGCGCGCTGATCGCCGGCGTCATCAAGGGCGGGCCTGTCGATGACGGCTCGATCGAGCCCGGCGACGTGATCGTCGAATTCGACGGCAAGGACGTGGATGACATGCGCGAACTGCCGCGTATCGTCGCCGACAGCCCCGTCGGCAAGGAGGTCGATGTCGTCGTCATCCGCAAGGGTAAACGCGAGAGCATCAAGGTGACGCTCGGCCGGCTCGAGGACGGCGAACAGCTCGCCATGGCCGAAAGCGAAGACGAGCAGGGCGCCCCGGTCGACGAGACCGAGACCATGGAGATGTTCGGCATGACATTCGCCGAACTGGATGACACGCAGCGTGCGGCGTTCGAAATCGACGACAGCGTGGAAAGCGGCGTCATCATTCTCGAGGTCGAGCCGGATTCGGCGGCCGCCGAAAAGGGCATCCAGGCTGGCGAGGTGATCGTCGAGATCGCGCAGGAAACGGTGTCGACGCCGCAAGAGGTCGCCGAGGCGATCGACAGGCTGAAAGAGGAAAACCGGCGCAACGCGCTGTTCATGCTGGCGTCGAAGACCGGCGAGTTGCGGTTCGCGACGATCCGGATCGACTGAGTTGCGACCAGACGAATGAAAAGGGCGGCTCGTCAGCCGCCCTTTTTTGTTGCCCATTCGCCGGCCGTGATCCGGTAGCAGACATGGCGTTTCAGGTGGGGATGGGTGTCCGGGATTTTCGGATGATCGAAGTCATGCGCGGGATCGCGCTTCAGGCCGATGCGCTCCATCACCGCAGTGGAGCGGCGGTTGTCGTGCACGGCGAAGGAGATGATCTCCGGCAGGGCCAATTCGGTGAAACCGAAGTCGATGGACGCCAGCGCGCCTTCGGTGGCAAAGCCGTTGCCCCAATGGCGCGTGGCCAGCCGCCAACCGACCTCGATCGTGCCGGGCGGAAATACCGGCTCGACGTCACCGTCATGCAAGCCGCAAAAGCCGATGCATTCGCCGGTTTCGCGCAGCTCGGCCGCAGGGAAGGTGACCCGTTCCGCCTGGCGGCCAAGGAGTTCGTCGAAAAACGCGTCCGACTGTTCGCGGTCGCGGCGAAAGTGAAAGAATTCCATTACCTGCGGATCGGAATTGATCTCGAAGAAGAGATCGCGGTCACGCTCTTCCCACGGGCGCAGGACAAGGCGCTCCGTTTCGAGGCGCCGGATCACCGGGCGAATTCTTCGCGGCGGTAACCCTGGATGTAAAGAAGCGCGGTCAGGTCGTTGTAATCGAGTCGGATATCGGCCTGTTCGGCGACTTTCGGCTTGGCATGCAGGGCGACGCCGGTGCCGGCCAGGCCGAGCATGGTCAGGTCGTTGGCGCCGTCGCCGACCGCGATCGCGTCTGCGGGCGTCAGGCCGAGGCGTTTGGCGATTTCCAGCAATGCATCGGCCTTGGCCTGGCGGCCGAGGATCGGCTCGACGACCTCGCCGGTGAGCTTGCCGCCGGCCTGGACGAGGCGATTGGCGCGCGTTTCCTGAAAGCCGATCATCTCGGCGATGCGGTCGGTGAAATCGACGAAGCCGCCTGAGACGAGCGCGCACCACGCGCCATGCGCCTTCATGGTGCGCACCAGTTCCGGGCCGCCCGGCATCAGTTCGATGCGGGTGGCGATGACATGTTCGATCGTTTCGACGGGCAGGCCCTTGAGCAGGCCGACGCGCTCGCGCAGCGCGCCTTCGAAACCGATCTCGCCATTCATGGCGCGGGCGGTGATCGAGGCGACATATTCGCCGACACCGGCTTCGTCGGCGAGTTCGTCGACGCATTCCTGGCGGATCATGGTGGAGTCCATGTCGGCGATCAGGATCTTCTTGCGGCGGCCCCGAGGGGCGATAACCTGGACGGCGCAATCGATGTGCGCCTCGACGAAACGGGCGGAAAGATCGGCGGCAAGCGTCTTTCGTTCCTCGTCCGTCAGCGGTTTCGGCGAAACGATGTCGGCGGCGCGTCCGGGATCGAGCCAGTCGAGCTTCGCGTCGGGCAGCAGCGTGGCGACGGCGTTGACGGTCTCTTCGCCCAGCGCGCCTTGCGCGGGATTGGCAATCAGGGTGACGATCGTGTTCATGGGCGTTAGAAGCGCAGTCTCTTGAACGAACGGGAAGGCGGCAGGCGTGGAGAATATCCGGCGCGCGGTGTTGATAGCGGGGCCGACCGCGAGCGGCAAGTCGGCGCTTGCGCTGAAAAAGGCCGAAGAGACCGGCGGCGTCATCGTCAATGCGGATTCCATGCAGGTCTATGACGTGCTGCGGGTACTGACGGCACGGCCCGGCGCGGACGAACTGGCGCGCGCGCCGCACCGGCTCTACGGCCATGTCGATCCCCGCGAACCCTATTCGACAGGCCGCTGGCTCGGCGATGTGCGCGGCGTGATGGACGATCCGGCTGTTGCCGGGCGGACGCTGATTTTCGTCGGCGGCACAGGGCTTTACTTTCGCGCGCTGACAAAGGGGTTGTCGCCGATGCCGGAAATCCCGGGGGCTGTCAGGACACGCTGGCGGTACCGCATGGCGGAAGAAGGGGCGGAAAAGCTGCATCGCCTTCTCAGGCGCGAAGACCCGGAAGCGGCGATGGCGATCCGGCCGTCCGACGGCCAGCGCATCGTGCGGGCGCTGGAAGTGCTGGAAGCCTCGGGCAAGCCGATTTCCGCCTGGCAGGCCGAGGCCGGGCAGGGGCTGATCGACGAGGAGAAGGCCGAAAAATACGTGCTTTTGCCGGACCGCGAGGCACTTTACCGCAACATCGAACGCCGGCTCGACCGGATGGCGGAAGAAGGGGCGCTGGAGGAGGTGAAGGCGCTGCTGGCGCTTGATCTCGACCCGGCGATGCCGGCGATGAAGGCGATCGGCGTGCGCGAATTCGCGTCCGTTCTTCGCGGCGAGGCGACGATGGACGAGGCGCTGGCCGCCGCCAAGACGGCGACCCGCCAGTATGCCAAGCGCCAGATGACGTGGTTCCGCAACCAGCTCGGGGAGGGCTGGACAATACTCGGCTGAGGTCCTCCGCGATCCCGCAAAACAACAGATTGCTACAATCCGCGGAAACCCCTTAACGTTAGGGCAAGCAGGAAGCGCTAAATTCTTCCCACAGGTTGGTGGGTTTTAAATATGCGTTTTCATCGTTCGGAATTGGCCTTCCTGGCCTATCTCGTACTGCTTGGAGGAACGGCGTTCGCGGCGTTCTGGGCGAATTTAATCGTGTCCGGGCAAATCTCTGCGTTGCGGGACGCGGGCGTTTCCAATGATCTCGGCGGCGGCCTGATCGCCTTGCGCATCGCCCTGACGATGCTGACCGCGGCGATCCTGGCGGGAGCCTTTTACTTCTTTCCGCTGATCCGTCGGCAGGCGCGCGAGCATCTGAGCCTGCGCCAAATGACGGAATCGCTGACCATGAAGACGCAGACCTTCCAGCAGGCGGCGCTGACCGACCCGCTGACCGGGCTGCAGAACCGGCGCTATTTCGACGATGCGCTGGCGCAGTACATGGAAGAGTTCTCGCGCATCGAGCGTCCGATGGGCATCATGATCGTCGATATCGACCATTTCAAATCGATCAACGACACCTACGGTCACGATGTCGGCGACGAGGTGATCAAGGGGCTCGCCAACACGATCCGCGAATATACGCGCTATCACGATATCGCCGCGCGGATCGGCGGCGAGGAGTTCGCCGTCGTCGCGCCGAACGTCGATATCGACAGCCTCGACAAGCTGGCGAACCGCCTGCGGCTCGCCGTTTCCGACCTTGTCTTCAATGTCGGCAATGTGCGTCTGCGCATCACGGTGTCGATCGGCATCGCGATCTGGGATGCCAAGGAAGGCGGCGCTTCCCTCTACAAGCGCGCCGACACCAATCTCTACAACGCCAAGCGCTCCGGCCGGAACCGCGTCTGCGCCTAGGCGCGGGACGGCGGTAGCCTGTTCCGCGGAACGCGTCTAGGCTTCCTTTCCGCACGGAAGGGAGATCACGCATGAAAGCCGCAGTCAGCACGCGCTACGGGCCGCCGAAGGTCGTGAAGATTTGCGAAGTGGCAAAGCCGGCGCCGGGCGCGGGAGACGTGCTGGTCAGGGTTCATGCGACGACGGTCAGCCGGAGCGATTGCGGCATGCGCCGCGGCCATCCGTTCTTCATCCGCGCGCTGACCGGTCTTTTTCGCCCCAGGAACACAATCCTCGGCATGGACTTCGCAGGCGAAGTCGAGGCGGTCGGCGCCGGAGTGACCTCGTTTGCGCCGGGCGACCGCGTGTTCGGCCTTTCGCCGGACAGCTACGGGGCGCATGCGGAATATCTGTGCGTGCCGGAGAAGGGGCCGATCGCCGCCATGCCGGCCGGGCTGGACCATGCGGAAGCCGTGCTGTGCGAAGGCGCGTGGTACGCGAATACCTATCTGGAGGATTTCGATCTCAGACCGGGCCAATCGATCCTGATCTACGGCGCATCGGGGGCAATCGGCACGGCGGCGGTGCAGCTTGCGAAGGCGCGCGGCGCGGAGGTCACGGCGGTCGCATCGACACAGCACATGGATCTGGTGAAAACGCTCGGTGCGGACCATGCCGTCGACTACACGGCCGGGGACTTCACCGCGATCGGACAGACATACGACTTCGTGCTCGATGCCGTGGGGAAGACGTCGTATTTCGAATGCCGGCCCTTTTTGAAGCCGGACGGGCGGTTCTCCGCGACCGATCTCGGGCCGGCGTGGCAGAATATCTGGCTGCCGGTCTGGATGTCGATGACCGGCCGGCGGCGCGTGACGTTTCCGATGCCGAATTGCAGCAAGGCGCTGATCGAATTCATCAGGACGCGCATGGAGACGGGCGAATTGCGGGCCGTGATCGACCGGCGCTACCGACTCGATGATATCGTCGAGGCCTACCGCTACGTGGAGACCGCGAAGAAGACGGGGATCGTCGTCATCGAAATGACAGCGGACGACAGCGCGGGAATGCCAGCGGCCTGACGGCCGCCGGCGGCTATTTGCGGAAACGGTTGATCAGATCGCGCGTCGCCCGCTGCTCTTCCGGGCTCGGGGCCGCCGGTTCGGGTGCGGCTGTGCGGGTAAAGCGATCGCGACGCAACGATGCCTCCTCGCGGAACAGGCCGGCGGGCGCTTCCTTGCCCGGGCTGTTGTAAAGGCGCGGCTGTGCCGCGCTCATGGCCGGGGAGTCGAGGCTGGGGCGCTGTTCGCCGATCGGATGCTCGCCGAGCGGCTGCTTGGCGTCCATCGCGCCGACCGCGGCCTCTTCCTCACCGTTGCCGCGCGGATAGCGCATCTTGCTGATGACATCGCCGACATCGATCGCGGTGTTGCCCGACTGAACCTGGGCCTGTTCGTCATAGAGATGGTTGCCGGGCAGGCGTTCGGTGCGCACCGTCTCGAACATCATGCGCATCGGCGTGGACACGCCCTGACCGAAGGCGATCGCCTCGCGGTTGGCGAGCGACGGCAGGAAGTTGATCGCCGAACGCGACGAGCCGGAGATCGCCTTGCGCATGATCTCCTGGTCGCGCTCGTTGCCGAGACGCATGGAGAAGAAAGTGTTGCACTGCGACAGGATCGTTTCGTCCAGTTCGCCCGGACGCTGGGTGACGATGCTGAGATAGACGCCGTATTTACGGCCTTCCTTGGCGATGCGGGCGATGGCCGAGCGGGTCGGCGCGAAACCGGCGGTCTGGTCGGCCGGGATGTAGCGGTGCGCTTCCTCGCAGACGACCAGCGTCTGGATCTTCGACTGGCTCCAGATGGCCAGGTCGAAGGCGAGGCGGCAGAGCACGGACGCGACCGAATTGACCACTTCCGACGGCATGCCGCTCATCTGGAAGGCGGTGATCGGCTTGCCGTTGGCCGGCACGCGGAAGATCGTCGAGACGACATCGCTCATGTTGTCGTCGATCGTCTTGCGCACGAACATGAAGCGGTAACGCGGATCGTTGGCAGCTGCCTCGATACGGTTCTTCAGCGCCTTGAGGAAGGGACGCTCGTTGCGTCCCTCGAGCATGCCGATGCGTTCCTCGATCAGGTTCATCAGGTCGGAGATGCGATAGGGTACCGGCGTATCCGAGGTGATGGAGGTGGATTCGGGCAGTTTGCGCAGGCCCTGCTGGTCATTGCCCTTGAACTGTGCCTTGGCGAGCGGGATCAGTTCGCGCAGCGCGTCGACCTCTTCGGGGATCGGCGGACGGCCGCGGAACAGCACCTCGGAGAACTCTTCCAGGCGGAACATCCAGAACGGAAGGTCGAGATCGGTGTCGGTGATCGTGATGGCCAGATCGGGGAAGGCGCAGGAGAACTCGTTGTGCGGGTCGAGGATCAGAATACGCACATCCGGCCGCGACTCGACGATCTTGCGCAACAGCAGCGTGACGGCGGTCGACTTGCCGACACCGGTCGTGCCGACGACGGCGAAGTGACGGGAGATCAGGCTGTCGATCGAGATGAGCGCGGGTATCTCGGTGTTCTGGGACAGGCAGCCGACGGGAACGGCGCGCGCGTCCTCGTTTTCGTAGATGGCGGCGAGATCCCTGGCGCGGATACGATGGGCGAGGGCGCCGAGATGCGGATAGGTGGAAATACCGCCCGAGAAATTGATATTGCCATTGTCGTCCTCGCGGATTTCGCCGACGAGTTCCACATGGATCTGGATGTTATTGGCGCCGTGGCTGTTCCATTGACCGACATCCGCGCCCGTATCGACCTTGTAGAGCATGCCGACAACGCGGTTGTTGCCGACCTGGATGGAGATCAGCTGGCCAACGGCCCAGTAATCGATGGTTTCCGCATCGCCCTCGCCAACGGATGCGGCGATGATCGCCTGCGTGCCGTCGCAATAGACGACATGGCCCTCGTTACGATGACGATTTTCTTCGTTCGCTCCCGCCGCGGGTGCAGGAGACTCGGCAAAGTGCGCGTCAGCCATGAAAATCTTTCCCAGCCTTTTTGGTGGGCGCATTCTGGCGGGGCGAGGTTAAGGAATGGCTACGGAAATGTCGCCACTTGACGCGGTTTGTACGCGGCCATATTGTCCGCGGCCATGACTATGACCATTCTCGTAGTACGACCGCGCATGGGCAGGGCGAAGTAATCGCCCGGCGGCAAGCACCCATGCGCGGAAAACACAAGGCTCCTGACGGGGCCTTTTTTATTGCACCTCTCCTCCAAACACATCATTAGGTCTCAGGCACGAAAAGGGCACCAGAGACGCCGAAGACGGGAACGAAACGATGAATGCGAAAGCAAAGGCGGGCGAAAAACGGGAAATGACCGGCGCGGAGATGGTCATACAGGCGCTGAGGGACAACAAGGTCGAACACATTTTCGGCTATCCCGGCGGTGCGGTCCTGCCGATCTATGACGAAATCTTCCAGCAGGACGATATCCAGCACATCCTGGTGCGCCACGAACAGGGCGCCGGCCACGCGGCGGAAGGCTATGCGCGCTCGACCGGCAAGCCGGGCGTTCTGCTGGTCACCTCCGGTCCTGGCGCGACCAATGCGGTGACGCCGCTGCAGGATGCGCTGATGGACTCCATTCCGCTGGTCTGCATCACCGGCCAGGTGCCGACGACGCTGATCGGCTCGGACGCTTTCCAGGAATGCGATACAGTCGGTATCACGCGGCCCTGCACCAAGCACAACTGGCTGGTGAAGGACGTCAACGACTTGGCGCGTGTCCTGCATGAGGCGTTTCGCGTGGCGATGACCGGCCGTCCCGGTCCGGTCGTGGTCGACATCCCGAAGGACGTGCAGTTCGCCAAAGGCACCTATCAGGGGCCGGATATCGCGCAAATGCGGCTGAGCTACCAGCCGAAGCTGGCGGGCGACGAGGACCGGATCAAGGATGCGGTGGAACTGCTGCGCTCGGCGAAGCGTCCGGTCATCTATTCCGGCGGCGGCGTCGTCAATTCGGGTCCGGAGGCGAGCAAGCTGTTGCGCGAGCTGGTCGAACTGACCGGCTTCCCGATCACCTCGACGCTGATGGGACTGGGTTCCTATCCGGCCAGCGGCGAGAACTGGCTCGGCATGCTGGGCATGCATGGAACCTACGAAGCCAACATGACGATGCATGACTGCGATGTCATGATCAATATCGGCGCCCGGTTCGACGACCGCATCACCGGGCGGCTCGACAAGTTCGCGCCACGCGCCAAGAAGATCCATATCGACATCGATCCGTCGTCGATCAACAAGGTGGTGCATGTCGATATCGGCATTATCGGCGATGTCGGACACGTGCTTGAGGACATGGTGCGCATCTGGCGCGCTTCCGACGGCGTGCAGGACAAGGCGGCGCTCAAGGAGTGGTGGCGGCAGATCGACAAGTGGCGGGCGCGCAATTCGCTCGCCTACACGCCGAACAAGGACGTTATCATGCCGCAATACGCGATCCAGCGCCTGTACGAGGCGTCGCAGCGTTCCGGCAAGGAGACCTTCATCACCACGGAGGTGGGCCAGCACCAGATGTGGGCGGCGCAGTTCTTCGGTTTCGAAGAGCCGAACCGCTGGATGACGTCGGGCGGCCTGGGCACGATGGGCTACGGCCTGCCGGCGGCATTGGGCGTTCAGACCGCGCATCCGGATGCGCTGGTCGTCGACATTGCGGGCGACGCCTCGGTGCTGATGACCATCCAGGAAATGTCGGCGGCGGTGCAGCACAATGCGCCGATCAAGATATTCATCCTGAACAACCAGTATATGGGCATGGTGCGGCAGTGGCAGCAGCTGCTGCACGGCAACCGGCTGTCGCATTCCTACACCGAGGCGCTGCCGGATTTCGTCAAGCTGGCCGAGGCCTATGGCTGCGCCGGCATCCGTGCCGAAAAGCCGGACGAGCTGGACGACGCGCTCGACGCGATGATCGCCTCCGACAAGCCGGTGATCTTCGACTGCCGGGTGGCCAATCTCGCCAACTGCTTCCCGATGATCCCGTCGGGCAAGGCGCATAACGAGATGCTGCTGCCCGACGAGGCCACGGACGAGGCGGTCGCCAACGCGATCGGAGCGGAGGGAAAGGCGCTGGTCTAGGCGCCCTTTGCGATCCCCATGCAGAAAAATCCGCCCGGCCTTGTCGACTACGCGCTGCTGACGACGCTGTCCCTGCTGTGGGGCAGCGCCTTCCTGCTGTCGAAGGTCGCGGTGGCCGAAGTGCCGCCGATCACGATCACGCTGATCCGCCAGCTGATCGCGGTGGTGCTGCTGTTCACCTTTGCGGCAGTCGCGCGGCGCTGGTTCAGGCCGACATTGCGCGACCATGTCTTCATGGTGATCTGCGCGCTGACGGGCACGGTTCTGCCGTTCACGCTGATCAACTGGGGCGTGGCGGTGATCGACAGCGGCCTGGCGGCAATTCTCATGGGGTTCATGCCGTTGACGGTACTCGTCCTCGCGCATCTCGTGACGCATGACGAGAAGATGACCCTGCCGAAAATCGCCGGCGTCGTGCTCGGCCTGATCGGCCTTGCCATCCTGTTCTGGCCGCAATTGCAGGCCGGTTTCGGGCAGGACCTGATCCGCCAGACAGCCGTACTCGGCGCGGCATTCGCCTATGCCGTCAACGCGCTGTCGACCAAACAGCTTGTCGGCCATCCGCCGCTGGCGCTGATGGCCTATATCACCGCGTGGACGCTGGCGATCCTCGTGCCGGCGGCCTTCCTGTTCGAGGCGCCGCTTGCCATCGACCCGTCGCTCAAGGTGACTTACGCCTTGCTCGCTCTCGGCATCCTGCCGTCGGCGGCGGGGGCGCTCTTCATGGTGACGATCATTCGCCGCCAGGGCGCGACCTTTTTCGGCCAGATCAATCTTCTCGTGCCGGTGGCGGGCGTGCTGCTCGCCGTCGTCTTTCTCGGCGAACGGCCGGGGCTCAACGCGCTCGCCGCGCTCGCCGTCATCTTTTGCGGCCTTCTGGCCGCGCGTATCAAACCATCCCGTAGGATATCCCTTGCTCAGGAGAGCCAGCCATGAACAAAGCGATCAGGCAGCCGGCTTCGGCCTATTTCATCGCCAAGGAAACGCAACGCCCGGAAACGCACACGCTATCGGTGCTCGTCGACAACGAGCCGGGGGTGCTGGCGCGGGTGATCGGCCTGTTTTCGGGACGCGGCTACAATATCGAGAGCCTGACGGTCTCGGAAACCGAGCATCAGAAGCATCTGTCGCGCATCACCATCGTCACGCGCGGCACACCGCATGTGCTTGAGCAGATCAAGGCGCAGCTGGAGCGCATCGTGCCGGTACACCGCGTGGTCGACCTGACCGTGGTGGCGCATGAGCGCGGCCACGAAAAGCCGCTGGAGCGCGAACTGGCGCTGGTCAAGGTATCGGGAAAGGGCGACAACCGCGTCGAGGCGTTGCGCCTTGCCGACGCGTTCAAGGCGACGGTGATTGACGCCAATATCGAGCACTTCATTTTCGAGATCACCGGCCGCACCTCTAAGATCGAGCAGTTCATCGCCATCATGGCGCCGCTGGGCCTCGTCGAGGTGTGCCGCACCGGCGTCGCCGCGGTCAGCCGCGGGCCGGAAGGGATGTAAAGGTGGACAAGGCGGTTCGTCCGCAACCGCCGAAGGGGGCCATCCTGCTGGACGGCCATATCGACGTGCCGGCGGGCAGAGTGGAAGCGGTCGAGACAGCGCTGGCGGAACACATACGCCTGACCCACGAGGAACCGGGCTGCATGTATTTCAGCGTGACCGCCTGCCCGGACGTGCCGGGCCGGTTTCTCGTTTCGGAGATATTTGCAGACCAGGCGGCCTTCGAAGCGCACCAGGCGCGCGCCGGTGCCTCGGCCTGAGCCGACGTGACACGCGAAATTCCCCGGCAATACGAAATCAGAACCGCCGAATAGCCGGCATGACGACGAATTTCGCGGCAGCCGCAGCTTGCTATGGCGGGGGCGGAACGAATCCGGTACAGGCTTCGCCATGAAATTTTCCCCACAACAGGACGAAGCGCTCAAGGCCGTGGCGCAATGGCTGCAATCCGGCGACCGGCAGCTGTTCAGGCTGTTCGGCTATGCCGGCACCGGCAAAACGACGCTGGCGCGGCATTTCGCCGAGAATGTCGACGGCCAGGTGCAGTTCGCCGCCTTCACCGGCAAGGCGGCGCAGGTGCTGCGCGCCAAAGGGGCTTCCAACGCCAAGACGATCCATTCGCTGATCTACCGGCCGCGTGGCGAGGAGGCGGTTTCGGACGAGACCACCGGCAAGACCTCGATGTCTCCGACCTTCTCGCTCAACCGGCAAAGCGATATCGCCAAGGCCAAGCTCGTCATTGTCGACGAATGTTCGATGGTGGACGAGCAACTCGGCCGCGACCTGATGAGCTTCGGCACGCCGATTCTGGTGCTCGGCGATCCGGGCCAGCTGCCGCCGATCTCCGGCGGCGGTTTTTTCACCGAGCACGAACCGGATTTCCTGCTGACGGAAATCCACCGCCAGGCGGCGGAAAATCCGATCATCCGGCTGGCTATGGATGTGCGCGCCGGAAACGAGATCATGCTCGGCGATTACGGTACAACGCAGGTGATCGCCAAGGGCGATGTCGATGCCGACCTCGTGCTGGCGGCCGATCAGGTGCTTGTCGGCATCAACCGGACGCGGCGGCGTTACAACCAGCGCCTGCGCGAACTCAAGGATTTTACCGCCACCTATCCGCAGGCCGGCGACAAGCTGGTGTGTCTGCGCAACGACCCGGCCAAGGGGCTGCTGAACGGCTCGCTGTGGAAGGTGATGACCGCGTCGAAGGAAACGGTGAAACCCGGTATCAACCTGCTGGTCTCGCCGGATGACGGCGACACGGATCGCGGCGTCGCCAAGATCAAGCTGCTGAAGGCCGCCTTCGATGCGCCGGAGGACGATGTGCCCTGGCAGACGAAAAAACGCTATGACGACTTCGACTACGGCTATGCGCTGACCGTGCACAAGGCGCAGGGCTCGCAATGGGACGACATTGTGCTATTCGATGAAAGCTATGCGTTTCGCGACATGCGCAGCCGCTGGCTCTACACGGGCATAACGCGTGCGGCAAATACGCTCACCATCGTTAAGTGATTAACAATAATTAATGCGTATTCTACAGCAGGTAAGTATAAATACCGGATTCATTGAAGAATTGGCTATTAACTCTACATTATCTATGGCATTTCTGCAGATTGCAACTGCGGAAGCGACCTCCGTCGCAGCGCATCCCGACCCCGGCGTGCTGTCCTCGATGCCTTTCAGCCTGGACTTTTTACTGCATGCCGCAGCCATCTGGATCGCGCTGATCGCGATCTGTGTCATCGTGTTTGCCTATCGCCGCCGCGGCAAGCCGGAAAAGCGGGGTTTTCAGGATACCTATCACGAGGAACTGGAAGCCATGCGCAAGGGCCGGAGCGACCGGAGCGACGAAGCGCTCTAGGACTTCGCCGCCGCTTCCCCGATTTCAAACAGGACGGCCGTGGCGTCGTCGCTTCCCTTCATACGCGGAAAAACATGCCCGTCGGGATCCTCGACGCGTTCGATATCGCGCAGTTCGCCGGCAAGCGCCTTGAGGCCCTTTCGCGCTGCGGTGTCGATCAGTTCGCCCGGTTCGTAACGGGCATAGTTCTCGACCAGCGCGGCAAATCCGTCGGAGCACAGGAGGCCGGTCAGCGGCAGGTTCCGCGACAGGGGCGCCGAGACCAGATGATCGGCGGCGTCCGGCGCAGAGCCGAGCGTCCAGATGCCGCTCTTCGGCGAATTGTAGGCGCCGCGAAAGGCGCGCTGGCGGGCAAGCAGGGCCGGATCGTCGAGCAGCCGGGGCAGGGCCGACAGCCCGCCGCACTTTTCCAGCGCTTCGCGGGCGATCTCCTTCTCCGCGCCGGCCAGGTGACCGAGGGCGCTGTGGGCGGAGAGTTCTCCGCCGGCGTCGCGCAGATAAAGCGTGCAGTCGCCCAGACCGTAGGTGACGACGGCATCGTCTTCGATGCGCACCATCTGGAAACCGGCGATCGGCAGGTTCCAGGCCGGCATGTCGCGGCCATTGGCGGCGAAGGCGACGATGCGCCGGGCCAGCGCATTGGTTGAGCGCACGATATCGGTCATCGCGCGGCCCGGCGCGATCATCTCCTCGAAATGCACCTTGGCAAAAGTGGCAAGCCAGGCGGCGTCGCTGTCGTGATGTCCGACGACGAAATCCGGACCGAGGCCCGTCGCGCCGTCGATGACGAAGGCGCACTGGGCCGTCCAGCCCATCTGGTCCTCGTTGCGGCGGTCGTCGGAGCCCGGCAGGCTCAGCGAATCGATGATGCTCAGCGTCAGCATGACGTCCCGTAAAACGCGTCATTGTTTCAAGTATTTGACAGGCTCGCGCGCACCTGTTCCCGGACATGAGGGTGGCGGGCAAATGCAACGAATTGGCGGCAGGAACGTTGGCTTTCGAAAACCGGAGACCGAAAACATGCTCAAATGGATCCTGATCCTCCTCATCGTCGCGGCGATCGCCAGCCTGCTCGGCTTTCACGGCGTGGCCGGTATCGCGGGAACCGCGGCGCGGGTGCTGATCTTCATCGTGCTTGTCGTGCTGGCGTTGATGTTGCTGTTCGGTCTTCTGGCCGTCGCCTGATGTGATCGCCCGGCGGGATTGATACCGGGACAATTTTCAGGCTGCATGCGGCTTTCAAATGGCGAGCGGATGAAATACGCCTCGCCTGTTCGAACGATCTGGTAGCAGCCGATGCCCGCGAAGCTTTCCGTCAATCTCAATGCCATCGCCATGCTGCGCAACCGGCGCGACCTGCCGTGGCCGAGCGTCACAGGCATCGGGCGCGTCGCGCTCCAGGCCGGTGCGCACGGGCTGACCGTACATCCGCGTCCGGATCAGCGGCATATCCGCTTTTCCGATCTGCCGGAGATCCGCGCGCTGATCGACGACGAGTTTCCGGCCGCCGAGTTCAACATCGAGGGCTACCCGACCGAGGAATTCCTGGCGCTTGTCGAGGAAAACGAGCCGGAGCAGGTGACGCTGGTGCCGGACGATCCGGCGCAGGCGACATCGGACCATGGCTGGGATTTTTCCGGCCAGGGCAATTTCCTGACCGATTGCGTGCAGCGCCTGAAGGCGAGGGGCATGCGCGTCTCGCTGTTCGCCGACCCGGATGCGGGCGAGGCCGGCATGCAGGCGGCCAAGGCGACCGGGACCGACCGGGTGGAACTTTATACCGGGCCCTATGGCGCCTGTTACGACGATCCGGCGAGGGCCGCCGAACAGATCGCCCTGCTCGGCGAAACGGCGGATGCGGCGCAGGCGCTGGGGCTTGCCGTCAATGCCGGCCACGACCTGACGGTCGACAATTTGCCGGCGCTCGCCAAACGCATTCCGTTCCTCTCCGAGGTATCGATCGGCCACGGGCTGACGGCGGACGCGCTGATCCACGGCATGGACGGCGCGGTGAAGCGTTTCCTCAAAGCCTGCGGAAACTGACCGTCAAAAGTGTTCGCCGGCCTTGAACGGTCCGACGCGCATTGACGCGGCAACCAAATATGCCGTCGACCAGCCGATCAGCAGGAAGCCGTTCACGCTTTCCAGCCCCGCCAGCAGGCGCCACTGTTCGCTTGTGACGAGATCGCCGTAGCCGACGGTGGAGAATGTGCTGGTCGAGAAATAAAGGGCGGTCTCGAAGTCGCCGAACACGTTGAGCACGTAATAGGCCGCGGCCCACAGCCAGACCTCGACGGTCAGCACCGCGAAAATGCCGAGAACGACCGAGTTCATGGCGAGCACGCGGCTGCGGTGGGCTTGCGGGCGGATCTTGCCGGTCAGCCAGTTCATTCCGTGGGTGACCCAGATCAGGCCGAACGTATGGATGACGACGGTCATCGAAATGATCAACGTTCCTATTGCGAGATTTGCAAACAAGCTCGTTCCCCGGCGGTTCTTTCCCAAACAAGACGACAGGTGTCAGGGTATCCGGGAACCGTTCGCAAATAGATAAGAAAACCAGCGAATTAACGGAAACGGGGCCGGAAATGGTTAATGGCCGCGAAAGAACCCGTTCACTTTTTGCGACTAGTCTCTGCGGATCAAACCAAGGAGGCGACGATGCTCGAACGGCTGTTCGCACGCAACGTACCGGAAGAGCGGATCGAGGATGCTGTCGATCACGGAAAGGCCGTCGAGGAACGGGATGTGCTGCGGACGCGCAGTGCAGTGATCCTCGAGCGGCTGGCCCGCAAGCAGGCCGCCGCACGCCAGCAAGAGGCCGAGGCGCGCCGGGTGGCGCGCGAGGCCGCCGACCGCATCACCGATGAGCCCGCCGCTATGCCGGCGGAACCGGTCGAGGCCGCTCAAACCGCCGCCGAAGAGGCTTCCGCGCAAAGCGCAGAGGAAACTGCCGCCTCGGGCGGAACCGCGCAGCAGGACCATGACGCCATGGCCGCGGCGCAGACGGAACAATCCAGTTCCGGCATGGCCGAAACGCCGGGCGGCACGGCAGCGGCCGGTCAGGGCGGCTATTTCAGCGACGATGCGCCGTTGCGTGACGACGCGGGAGACCGTCCCGAAGCGCGTTTCGAAGCGCCGCGAACCGAGCCGCCGGCTGCCGATGAGGGCTTCGCCGCCGAACCGTCCGCGGAGCCGGAAGAACCCGAATCCGCAGAACCTGCGCCCACCGGACCGGCAACCGCCGAGCCGGCCGCCGAATCCGGACCCGAGCATGCGTCGCCGGACATTCACGACGACCCGGAAGCTTTGGAGCGGATCCGGCAGAAGGCCGAGGAAGCCAAGGCGCGCATCGCCGCGCGTCTGGAGCAGATGGAAGCGGAGGAGGCGAGCGCCGACGAGCCTTCCAGCGGCCGCATCGATCTTGGCGAGGACACGCCGCCGGTTTCGCCCGACGACAGCACCGACTAGTTTCCCGCTTACGTACAATTCTTCCGCTTGACGGCGGATGGTTCAGCATCTAGGAAGCCCGAACCGTACCGTACGGTACTATTCGGACGAGATGATGCTGAGCCCGGAAAAAGCAGACGCCACGGCAACAAACGGCGACGAGCCGTTCAGCCCGCGCCAGACCGCGGTGCTGGAGGCGGCGCTGGCCCTGCTCGTTGAGGGCGGGGACAAGGGCTTCACGACGGCGCGGCTTGCCAGGGCGGCCAATTGCTCGAAGGAAAGCCTCTACAAGTGGTTCGGCGATCGCAACGGGCTGCTTGCCGCGATGATTACCTATCAGGCCTCGAAGGTGCGGGTGGCGGGCTCGTTCGCCGCGCGGCCCAACGCGGAGGAATTCCGCAAGCAGCTGAGCGGTTTCGCCGCGGATCTTCTGACGGTGCTGTCCGGCCCGACCTCGCTGGCGCTCAACCGGCTGTCGATCGGCGAGGCGGGGCGCGAGGACGCCCAGCTTGGCGAACTTCTGATCGAGCGCGGACGTCGCGCCATCGAGCAGCGCGCCATGCGGCTGCTGGAGGCGGGCCGCGAAGCCGGCCTGATCGGCCATGACAATCGCGACGAGGCGTTCAACGCGCTTTACGGGCTGATCGTCGGCGACATGCATTTGCGCATGCTGCTCGGCGACGCCGTACCGCTGATCGCGAGCCAGGACGCGCTTTCGCGCCACGCCGCGCGCGCCGTCGACCAGTTCCTGCGGCTCTTCGGAACCGCGGAAGAAACCACCACAAGCAAAACGTAACACGTCAAGGGAAGGAAACGATCATGCGTGTCTATTACGATCGCGATGCCGATCTCAATCTCATCAAGTCGAAGAAAGTGGCCATTATCGGCTACGGCTCGCAAGGCCGCGCGCACGCGCTGAACCTGAAGGATTCGGGCGCAAACGATGTGCGTATCGCGCTGCGCGAAGGTTCGGCGACGGCCAAGAAGGCCGAGGCCGACGGCTTCAAGGTGATGACCGTGGCCGAGGCTGCCGCATGGGCGGACCTGATGATGATGGCGACGCCGGACGAACTGCAGGCGGGCATCTACAAGGAACACATCGCCGGCAATATCCGCGACGGCGCGGCCATCGCCTTCGCGCACGGCCTGAATGTCCATTTCGGCCTGATCGAGCCGAAGGCTTCGGTCGACGTCGTGATGATCGCGCCGAAGGGCCCTGGCCACACGGTGCGCGGCGAATACGAGAAAGGCGGCGGCGTGCCGTGCCTGATCGCCATCCACCAGGATGCATCGGGCAATGCGCATGACCTCGCGCTGTCCTACGCCTGCGGCGTCGGCGGCGGCCGTTCGGGTATCATCGAGACCAATTTCCGCGAGGAGTGCGAAACCGACCTGTTCGGCGAGCAGGTCGTTCTGTGCGGCGGCCTGGTCGAACTGATCCGCGCCGGTTTCGAGACGCTGGTGGAAGCCGGCTACGCGCCGGAGATGGCATATTTCGAATGCCTGCACGAAGTGAAGCTGATCGTCGACCTTATCTACGAGGGCGGCATCGCCAACATGAACTACTCGATCTCGAACACGGCCGAGTGGGGCGAGTACATGTCGGGTCCGCGCATCATCACCGAAGATACCAAGGCGGAGATGAAGCGCGTGCTGAAGGACATCCAGTCCGGCAAGTTCACATCCGAGTGGATGCAGGAATGGCATTCCGGCGCCGCCCGCTTCAAGGCGACCCGCCGTCTCAATGACGAGCATCCGATCGAGCAGGTCGGCGAGAAGCTGCGCGGCATGATGCCGTGGATCAAGTCGAACGCATTGGTCGACAAGTCGAAAAACTGATCGGCTGACCAGGACGGATCCGGGAAGAAGGGCCGCGGGCGACCGCGGCCTTTTTCGGGTCGCTTCAATTAGGTCAGCATTATTGACTTAACTTGCCGCCGAGCGCATGCTTGGTCCGATGCGGGAGTAACCGTTCATGGCACATAACCCACGTTTCGCATCGCGCGAAGGCCGGATGCAGGCATCCGAGATCCGCGAGCTTCTGAAGCTGCTCGACCAGCCGGACATCATCTCGTTTGCGGGCGGTATACCCGATCCCGCGCTGTTTCCGGCTGACGCCTTCAGGCAAGCCTTTGCAGACGCGCTTTCCGGCCCTGCGGCGAATGCCTCATTGCAATATTCGGCAAGCGAGGGGCATGCCGGATTGCGCGAATGGATCGCTGGCGAGATGGCGCGGATCGGCATTTCCTGCGGGCCGGAAAACATCGTGATTACATCGGGTTCGCAACAGGCGCTTGACTATCTTGGCAAGCTGTTTCTTTCCCCCGGCGATACGGCGCTGGTGACGTGGCCGACATATCTCGGGGCGCTGCAGGCCTTCAGTGCCTACGAACCGAATTACGACCGGCTGGAGCCGATGGGGAACCGCGAGCCGGGGGATTTCGTCTGGCAGGCGCGCGAACATGGCGGCGCGGTGAAGTTCGCCTATGCGTCGCCCGATTTCGCGAATCCGACCGGGGAAACGATGACGCTGGACGAACGCGAGCGCGTGCTGGATCTGGCCGAGGCGCTCGATATCGCGGTGATCGAGGACGGCGCCTACCAGGCGTTGCGCTATGACGGCGAAGCGATCCCGCCGATGCTGGCGCTTGAGATCGTGCGCAAGGGCGATATCGAGCAATGCCGCACTATCTATTGCGGCACGTTTTCCAAGACGCTGTCGCCGGGGCTGCGCGTCGGCTGGGCATGCGCGGCGAAGGACATCGTCTCGCGGCTGGTGATCCTGAAACAGGCGGGAGACCTGCACAGCGCGACGATCAACCAGGCGGCGATCGACCATGTCGCGCGCGCCATGTTCGACAGCCAGGTGGAGAAGAACCGCTCGCTCTATTCTGCGCGGCGCGACCGCATGCTGGCCGCGCTGGAGCGCGAAATGCCGGCGGGCGTGGAATGGTCGCGGCCGGAAGGCGGCATGTTCATATGGCTGACCTTGCCGGAGGGCATGGATGGCGCGGATCTGCTGGCGCGCTCCATCGACAGCGCGCGCGTCGCCTTCGTGCCGGGCAGGGCGTTCTTTGCCGACGGCACCGGCGCGAACACGATCCGGCTGTCGTTTCCTGCGCCTCGGAAGATATGATCGACGAGGGCATCGGCAGGCTTGGCGGGCTGATCCGGCAGGTTTCCCGCTGAGCGGAAAAGAAAAGGGCCGCGGAGAGATCCGCGGCCCTTTGAACGTCCGGCGGAATTGGGAGGGGTTACCGGACGTTGTTCCCTTACTCGGCCGGGGCCAGCGCGCCGGTGTCGCCATGGGTGACCGGGGCGATCAGCTTGCCGTTCAGCTGGAAGTAGACCTTGATGGTCAGCGCCTGCAGCACGACCAGGGGCAAGTAGGCGATGAACCAGGCGATGGAGAACTTGTCCATCACGCCGAGGCCCACAAGACCCGGATTGATCAGGAAGTTGGCGAAGACGAACAGGGCGACGCCGGGGCAGATCAGGGCGTAGGCGCCCGACGACTTCTTCTCGCCCGAGACATACTGCTCGAAATAGCGGGCGCGCTTCATCACGACATAGCCGATGAGGCCGAAGACGAGTTGCACCGAGAACAGCACGGCGAGCATCGCGAACTTCTCGCCGGCCAGCCACTCGACGCCGAAATTGTGCTCGAGCGCCATCTTCATGCGGTAGATCGCGATACCAACAACCGTGATGAAGGGAATGATGATCCACAACGTCGGAACGGTTTCCGGATTGGCGCGGTGCTCCATCATCGAACGGAAGCCCATCACCAGGAAGATCGCGCCGAACAGAACGGCGATCACCAGGAAGAAGCTGGCGCCGATGAAACCGACCACAGAGGTGATGTGGTTGTGGCTCATCGCCGTACCGGCGGAGAAACCGACGCCGATCATGGCGAAGGCGAAGACCGACAGCATGGTGGCGAGGGAGTTGTTGCTGGCGCAGTGGAAGCCACCGTCAACCAGCACCCGGCCCATGAAATCGGCGAACAGGCGCAACGCGTAGACGCCGACGGCGGCGAAGGCGGCAATCGCGAAGGGGAAGAGATATTCGGCGATTTCCCACAGGCCCGGCACGAAGACGGCGCCGATGATGAAGCCGACATTGACGCTCATGGCCAGCGTCAGGGGAATGGCCATCAACTGCGTTTCGGCATTGCCGGCGCGCAGTTTTTCGGCGGCCTCTGTCTTTTTCCACTCGTTGTAGCGGGCGAAGTTCCAGATCAGGTAGCGCACATGTAGCGCGCCGAACAGCGCGATGCCGAGGATCGAGACGGCAATGACCGCCTGCGTGGCGAGCGAGCCGGACTGGAACGCGGCGACAAGCGTGGTGAAGGACGGAATGGGCTGGCCCGCATGGGGCGTCATCCACATGATGTACATGAAAAAGGATACGGCCAACCCGCCGGCGCCGAGCGCCGAGAGGAAGTAGAGCGGATTGTACGGTGCCGTAGCGTGTTTCGTCAGCGGCATGGTCATTCTCCCGGTTAACATTCACGCTCGTGTATATAAGCAATCTTCTATATAAATTGATCTCAATCAAATGCAACGGGCGATTTTGCCGGATGCGTCCATCTTTCGCATGCGGTAAGGACGGCGGCGGGAAGCGAGGCGATTCGACGATGTCGGGACCGGCGATGAACAAAGGAGCAGATGTATTCCGGCTGAAGGAAGCGCGGCTTGTCGCGGGCGAAAGGCGGCTCTCCTTCGAAACCGAGAACCGGCCGGCGATCGAGCGGCACTGGCAGGCGGCGCTCGCCGCCAATCCGCGGCTGTGGAACGGGCCGGCCTTCATGTTCGAGGATGTGCGGATCGAGGCCGGCGTGCTGACCGGCACCGGGCAGACCACCGATTTCGCCACCTTTCTTTTCTGGCGCGACAACGGCCGACCGGAGGACGTGACGCATATTACCGGCACCTCGATGCCGGTGATGGCCGACGGTTCGCTGTTTGCGGTGCGCATGGCCGCGCATACCGCCAATGCGGGAGATATCTACTTTCCGGCGGGTTCGCTGGATGTCGACGACGTGATCGGCGGGCGCTTCGATGTCAGCCGCAACATCGCGCGGGAACTGGCCGAGGAAACCGGGCTGGAGTTCCGCGACGCCGATGCCGAGGCGGACTTCGCGGCCGTGCGCGATCGTGGCGCGATCTACCTGACACGGCGCAACCGGCTGCCTTTCGATTTCGCCGAAGGGCTGGAGCGGCTGCGGCGCCACCAGGCGCAAACCGGCGATGACGAGATCGAGACCGCGATTGCGGTCCGGTCGCAAGGCGAGGCTTTGGAACGGCTGAAGCCGCATGCGCGCGCACTGGCCGACTGGCACTTTGAAAACGAGGCGTTTTCCTGTAGCGGCAGAAGGTGAGAAAAAGGGGAATCGCATGGCACGGCGCTACGCAATCTACGACGTCTTCACCGACAAGGCGCTCAGCGGCAATCCGCTTGCCGTCGTCTTCGATGCCGACGGGCTCGATACGGACGCGATGCAGGCGATCGCGCGGGAGTTCAATCTGTCGGAGACCGTTTTCATCCGCCCGGCGGACAATCCGGCGCATTCGGCGGCGCTGCGCATTTTCACGCCCGGCCGCGAATTGCCCTTTGCCGGCCACCCGACCGTCGGCGCGGCGATCGCGCTCGGCGAGGCGGCCGCCAACGACAATGGCGCGAACCGCCTGATGGTCCTGGAGGAGCAGATCGGCGCGGTGCGATGCGCGCTGCGCATGGGCGACAGACCGTATGCCGAGTTCGACGTGCCGAAACTGCCGGAGCAGGTCGAGTATGCGGTCGAGAAGGAGGCGGTCGCGGCGGCCATCGGCGTCGAGCCGCAGGAGATCGGCTTCGAGAACCACACGATCAGCGTATGGACGGCCGGAAACAGCTTCGTCTACGTTCCGCTCGACGGACTCGGGCCGGTGCAGCGCGTTTCGACCGACGCTGCGCAGTGGAAGGACATCGCGCCTGTGGTGGATGGCCATCCGGCCTGGCTCTATGTCTACAGCCGCGACGTGATCCAGCATGATTGTGCTTTTCATGCGCGCATGCTGGCGCCGGGGGCCGGCGTGCCGGAAGACCCGGCGACGGGCTCGGCCGCGGCAAATTTCGCCGGCGTGATCGCGCATTTCGACGGGCTGGCCGAAGGTCCGACCGCCTATCTGATCGAGCAGGGCATGGAAATGGGCCGGCCGTCGAAGATCCGCCTCGAAATCGACGCCAAGGGCGGCGCGATGCATGCGGCGCGGATCGGCGGACATGCGGTGAAAGTCGCCGAAGGCACGCTCATAGTCTGAGGCCCTTTACAAAGCGGTAAAGCACGACTAGATAGCCGCTTCCGGCGGGTGTGTAGCTCAGATGGTAGAGCAGCTGACTCTTAATCAGCGGGTCCACGGTTCGAGCCCGTGCTCACCCACCAATTCCCTCAATGACATAGCCGCGTTTTCGCGAGCTTGTTCGGGGCGTCTGCAACGCGCGCGCCGTCCGGTCCACGTTCAGCCATAGGTCCGCTCCTCGATCGGCGTAGATTCGATCCGCTTGAGGAGTTCGGCAAGCATGGCATCCTCGGCGCGGTTGAGTTTGGCGCGCGGGTTCCAGACCACATGGACATCGATTTCCGGCATCTTGTCATAGGGCGGCAGTTGCCAGAGCTGGCCGACGTCGACATCGCGCTGGGCGACGTGGGCGGGCAGCGGGCCGATGCCGAGGCCGGCGATGATCATGCGGCGCACTTCTTCAAGATGGCTCGATGTGCCGACGATGCGATCGCCGAGATCGGCCTCGGCTCGCATCAGCGTGACCGGGCGCAGCACGTCGTGCAGGCGATCGGTCTCGAAGGAAACCGAGGCGTGGCCGGCGAGATCGCCGCGCGTCAGGTTGGTCTTGCCGAACAGCGCATGCGGCGGGCCGCAGAACAGGCCGAAGAACTCCCGGTAGAGGCGGCGGTATTCGAGCTTCGGATTGCGTTCCTTGACGAGGCAGATGGCGAAGCTGGCGCTTCTGGCGGCCACGGCGGCGATTGCCTCGCGGCTGGTGTCGACGTCGATGGACAGCGTCGCTTTCGGGTGGGCCGCATGGAAGCGCGCCAGCGTCTCGTCGAAGAGCGGGCAGACGACGTGGCTCGCCATGGCCAGTTTCACATGCCCCTGCACCTCGTCGGTCACGTCGCGCATCAGCGTCGACAGGCGGAAAATCGAACCCTGGATATCGACGGCCTCGCGATAGAGGAGTTCGCCGGCCTGGGTCAGCCGGAAATGGCCGGGCGAGCGGTCGATCAGCTTCTTGCCGATATTGGTTTCCAGCCGCTTGAGCGCCGTCGAGACGGAGGGCTGGGCGAGGCGAAGCTTCTGCGCGGCCTCGGTGACGGAGCGCGATTCAGCCAGCATGACGAAGGTGCGCAGCAGGTTCCAGTCCAGTTCGCGGACGAGGCGTTCGGCGGGGCGGGAAGGGGCGATCGCGTCTATCATAGCTAAAGCCTATAATCATAATTCTCATTATCTATTTGATTGATGATAAGGCGACCGCCAATGTCAAGGACAACCGTAAAGCCGAGGGGAGACGGATGTCGGTTGAAAGCCGTGAGGCACGCCAGCCCTGGATACTGCTATCGCCTGCACTGACCGCAGTGACGCTGCTGCTATTCGTGCCGCTTCTGTTCATCCTGGTCTATTCGTTTTGGCTGCGCACGGCCACGGGCGCCGACCAGGCGGGCTTTTATCTCGACAACTGGCAGGAAGCGCTGACCGACCGGTTCTATCGCGATATCCTGCTGAATACGCTCAAGATCGCCGCGATCACCACCATCGTTTGCGCGCTGATGGGGTATCCGGCCGCCTATTTCATTGCGCGGTCGCGCGGCAACAAGGCGATCCTGCTGTTGTTGCTGATGCTGCCGTTCTGGATCTCGTACATCATCCGCACGATGAGCTGGATCAACATTCTCGGCGTCTCGGGCGCGGTGAACTCGATCCTGATCTCGCTCGGCATCATCAACGAGCCGATCCAGATGCTATACAACGAGACGACCGTCATTCTCGGCCTCGTCCATTTCCTTTTGCCCTTCATGATCCTCAACGTTTTCGTCAGCCTGGAAGGCATCGACGAGACTCTGGAAGATGCGGCGCATTCGCTTGGCGCGACCAGGTGGCAGAGCTTCCTGGAAGTGACACTGCCGCTTTCTCTGCCGGGCCTCGCGGCGGGCGGACTGCTCTGCTTCGTGCTCGGAGCAGGCACCTACATTACGCCGCTGGTCCTCGGCGGGCCGACCGACGCGATGTTCGCCAATCTTGTCTTCGAAGCGGTGATCACGCAGCTCAACTGGCCGCTCGGCTCGGCACTGTCGCTGATGCTGCTCGCCGTGCTCGGCACGCTGGTGCTGATCTACAACCGCTATCTGGGCATGGCGCAGCTGATGAAGGGGCTTGGCTGATGGGCTGGAACCTGATCCGTTTGTGGACGCTTCTCGTCTACCTGTTCATGTTCCTGCCGGTGGCGGTGGTCGTGTTGCTGTCGTTCAACGCCAGCCAGTTCGGCTCGTTTCCGATGACCGGTTTTTCAGTCCGCTGGTTCGTAGAGCTGGCCGAGAACGAGGCGATCCTGCGGGCGTTCCGCACGTCCTTCATCCTCGGGCTGCTGACGGCCGGTATCTCGACCACGCTCGGTGTGCTGGCGAGCCTGGCGCTGGTGCGCTACCGGGTTCCCGGTTCCAACCTGATCTCGACGCTGCTGATCGCGCCGATCCTCGTGCCCGAGGTTGTGCTGGCGGTCGCCCTGCTGCTGTTCCTCAACTTCATGTCGATCAACAAGAGCTTCACGCTCCTGCTGTTCGGCCACGTCATCTTCACTCTGCCCTTCGTCGTGCTGGTCGTGCAGGCGCGTCTCGTCGCCATTCGCCGCGATATCGAGGAGGCGGCGCTGAGCCTCGGCGCGAACCCGATGCAGACCTTCTTCGAGGTGACGCTGCCGCTGATGCTGCCGGCCGTGCTCGCCGGCGCGCTGTTCGCCTTCACCATCAGTTTCGACGACATCACCGGCACGCTGTTCTGGAAACCCGGCGGCGTCGAGACCGTACCCACGCAGATCTTCGCCATGCTGCGCAACTCGATCTCGCCCGAGATCAACGCGCTCGGCACGGTGATGATCGTCCTTACTGTCGGGCTGCCGCTTCTGGGAGCCGCGATTGCCCGGCAACTCGCCCGAAACAGCGGCGGATAACCGCTCCCGGCCTATCCAATTCACGAAGGAGACCATGATGGACAACACCAAGCGATATGAAAGGCTGCTCGAGCGCTATGGAAATGGCGATCTCGACCGGCGCAAATTCCTCGGCCTGATCGGCGCCGCCGGCCTTGCCTATGGCGTGCAGACGCCGTTTGCACGCGAGGCGCTGGCGGCAACCGAACAGGTGCGCTTCGACGGCTGGGGCGGTATCGTATCCGAGGCCTTCCGCAAACACGCCTTCGATCCCTACACCGAGAAATCCGGAATTCCCGTCGTTGACGGCACGTTCGGCGGCGGCGACGAGTATCTTTCGCGCGTCAAGGCGAGCCAGCCGGGCGAGTACAACATCGCTCACCTGTCCGGCGTGTTCGACTATGCGCGTTACGCCAATCTCGGCCTCGCCTCCGAGCTGAACGAGGCGAACATCCCGAACCTCGAATACGTTATTCCGAAGCTGGTCGACGTGTTCCGCGGCGTGACCGACGGCAAGCTTTCCTGCGTGCCCTACGACTACGGCACCACAGGCCTCGCCTATAACCGCAAGCACATCTCCGACGACGAGATGAAGGAAAAGGGCGCCAAGATCCTCATCGACGAGAAGTACAAGGGCAAGATCGGCGGCTGGGCCGACTGGCGCACCCGCATGTGGTACGCCGCGCTGCAGACCGGCCAGGATCCGAACGGCGCCACCGATGTCGACGCGATGTGGGATGCCGTGCGCGCCCACCGCGACCTGGCGCTGAAATACTGGACTTCGGGCGCGGAGCTGATGAGCCTTCTCGCCGAAGAGGAAATCTACGTCACCGAGGCGTGGTCAGGCCGCATCTACGCGCTGCAGGAGCAGGGCCACGACATCGGCTACATGGACCCGCCGAACGGTTTCGGCTGGCAGGAGTGCCTGTTCGTCATCAAGGGCTCGCCGATGGAAGCCTGCGAGGAACTGCTCAACTTCATGCTGGCGCCGGCAACCTCGATCGCGGTCGCCGAAGGGCAGAACTACCCGCCGGCGCTCGACCCGACCAAGGTCGATCTCGGCAAGAAGATCCCGACGCTGCCGGCCTTCGATCCGACCGGCACGCTTGCGGGCCTGACCTTCGCCAATCCGGGCTACTGGAACGGCCACGAGGCCGAATGGTCGAAAATGTTCGGCCGCGTGCAAAAGGGCTACTGAGACCTCCTGTAGCTCCGTCCCCGCCGCCTTGCGGCGGCGGGGGCCAATTCCCGACAACCGGAGACCGGCACCGTGAGTTCCGTTACCCTGACCGATATCGTAAAGCGCTTCGAAGCCTTCACCGCCGTCCACAAGACGTCGCTTGAAATCCCGGAAGGCGCCTTCGTGACGCTGCTCGGCCCGTCCGGCTGCGGCAAGACGACGACCCTGCGCATGGTCGCGGGACTGCTCGATCCGACCGAGGGCGAGATCCTGATCAAGGACAGGCGGGTCAATGACGTGCCGATCCACAAGCGGAATCTTGGCCTCGTTTTCCAGAATTATGCGCTGTTCCCGCACAAGACGATCGCCGAGAACGTTGCCTTCGGGCTGAAATATCGCGGTGTGCCGAAGGAGGAGCAGAAAAAGCGCGTGCAGGATGCGCTCGAACTGGTGCAATTGCCGGGTGTCGGCGAGCGCTATCCGAAACAGTTGTCGGGCGGTCAGCAACAGCGTATTGCGCTTGCCCGCGCGATCGTCATCGAACCCGACGTATTGCTGCTGGACGAACCGCTGTCGGCGCTCGACGCCAACCTGCGCGAGGACATGCGTGTGGAACTGAAACGCATCCAGGAGCGGATCGGCGTGACGACGATGTTCGTCACGCACGACCAGTCCGAGGCGCTGGCCATGTCCGACCAGATCGTCGTCATGTCGGCCGGACGCGTCGAGCAGGTGGGGCCGCCGGAAGAAGTCTACAACACGCCGGCCAGCGAGTTCGTCGCCAACTTCCTCGGCGCATCGAACATTCTTTCCGCCGACTACGCGGGGCGGGATGGCGATGCGGTTGTCTTCGATGCGGAAACCTTCGGGAAGATCGCCGTGCCCGCGGCGAAGGCGTCGAAAGTCTCCGGCGAAGGCCCGGCCAAGCTGGTCGTACGGGCGGAGAAACTGCAGCTCGTCGAACGAGGATCGTCGGCGGACGGCACAATTTCTGTCGAAGCGACGGTCGAGACGGTCGATTACCAAGGCCAGGCCGTGCGCTATTTCGTGCGTGCCGGCGACCGCCAGTTACAGGCCATCAACATGATCGACGAACGGCCCTTCGCCGAGGGTGCGCCCGTTTCCCTCCGACTGCGTCCGCGCGACTGCGCGGCGCTGCCGGCCAACTGACGCTCGGAACCGACAATCGTGACGAAACAGAAAAGTCATCTCTTCTACCAGAGTCGCCGCCGCAAACCGGTGCTCGACCAGGCGCGCGGCGTCTATATGTGGGATGTCGACGGCAAGCGCTATCTCGACGGATCATCGGGCGCGATGGTCTGCAATATCGGTCATTCCAACGAGAACGTGCTGACCGCGATGCGGCTGCAGATGGAGAAATCCACCTTCGGCTACCGGTTGCACTTCGAGACGGAAGCCTCTGAAAAACTTGCCGCAAAGACCGCTTCGCTCACCCCGGAGGGGCTCAACAGGATCTTCTTCGTTTCCGGCGGATCGGAGGCGGTGGAAAGCGCGATCAAGCTAGCGCGGCAATACGCCGTGGCGGCGGGGCAGAGCTCGCGCTGGAAGGTGATCTCGCGGGTGCCGTCCTATCACGGCGCCACGCTCGGCGCACTGGCGATCACCGGCTACGACCCGCTGACCATTCCATTCGAGCCGATGATGCGGTCGATGCCGAAAGTGCCCGCGCCGCGCGCCTATCTCGACGGGCTAGATCCCGACGACGAGGCGACCGGCCTGCACTACGCCAACATGCTGGAGCAGAAGATCATCGAGGAGGGGCCGGAGACGGTGCTGGCGTTCTTCGTCGAACCGGTCGGCGGTGCTTCCACCGGCGCGCTGGTGCCGCCGAAGGGCTATATGGAACGAGTGCAGGAGATCTGCCGCGAATACGGCGTGCTGCTGATTCTCGACGAGGTGATGACGGGAGCGGGGCGGACCGGCAAGTTCCTGGCCGGCGAGCACTGGAACATGGAGCCCGACATCATCGTCATGTCGAAGGGATTCGCCGCCGGTTACGTGCCGCTCGGCGCGATGGCCGCGCATGACCGGCTGATCGAGCCGGTTCTCGATGCCGGCGGATTCCAACACGGCTACACCTATGCCGGCAATCCGCTGGCTTGCGCGGCCGGACTTGCCGTGATCGAGGAAATCGAGCGTCAGGGCCTGGTCGCGAACGCCGAGGCGATGGGCGTGTTGCTGAAGTCGCGGCTGGAAGACCTGATGCAACGCTATTCGATCATCGGCGACGTGCGCGGCAAGGGACTTCTTACCGCGTTCGAATTCGTCTCCGACCGGCACACGATGGCGCCGCTTCCGGCGTCGCTTGCCGCCTATGACCGGTTCGTCAACATCGCCTATGAGAAGGGCCTGATCGTCTATTCGCGGCGCACGCGGGGCGGTTACGAGGGCGATCATATCCTGGTCTGTCCGCCGATGATCGTGAACGAAAACCAGATCGACGAAATCATCGAAATTCTCGATGCTTCGCTGCGCGAGTTCACGGCCGATGTGCAGGCCGCGCTGCCGCAGAGCGCCTGAGCGGTCTGATGTCGAAGATCATCATCACCTGCGCGATCACCGGTTCGATCCACACGCCGTCGATGTCGCCGCATCTGCCGGTCACGGCCAACGAGATCGCCGAGCAGTCGATCGGAGCGGCGGAAGCGGGCGCAACGATCCTGCATCTGCATGCGCGCGATCCGCAGACCGGCCAGCCGTCATCCTCGCCGGACCATTTCATGGATTTCCTGCCGCGCATCAAGCAGTCCTGCGACGCGGTTCTGAACATCTCCACCGGCGGCAGCGCGGTCATGACGCTGGACCAGCGACTGGAAGCGCCGAAACAGGCCGAGCCGGAAATGTGCTCGCTCAACATGGGTTCGATGAATTTCGCGCTCTACCCGGCGGCGGAGAAGATCACCGAGTGGAAACATGACTGGGAAAAGCCTTTCCTGGAAAACTCCGACGACCTGATCTTCAAGAATACGCCGCGCGACATCGCCCGCATCCTGACCGAGCTCGGTGTCGAGCGCGGCGCGCGGTTCGAGTTCGAGTGCTACGATATCAGCCACCTCTACATGCTTCGGCATTTCGCCGACCGTGGTCTGGTGAAGCCGCCGTTCTTCGTCCAGTTCGTCTTCGGCGTGCTTGGCGGTATCGGGCCTGACCCGGAAAATCTCGGCCACATGAAGCTTATCGCCGACAAGCTGTTCGGATCGGATTACACGTTCTCCGTGCTTGCCGCCGGCCGCCACCAGATCCCGCTGACCACCATGGCGGCGGCGATGGGCGGGCATGTGCGGGTCGGACTGGAGGACAGCCTGATGATCGCGCGCGGCAGGCTGGCGAAATCGAATGCCGAGCAGGTCGCCAAGATCCGCCGCATCGTCGAGGAGATGGGACGCGAAGTTGCGACACCTGACGATGCGCGTGCCATGCTGGGCCTGAAAGGCGCAGACCGGACGGCATTCTGACATGGACAGTATCACGATCAGGCAGGCGGGGGCTGGCGATGCCGAGCGGCTGAACGCGGCGTTGCTGCACCTGTCGAAGGATATCGGCGATGCGCATGGCGCGACGGCGGACATGCTGCGCGCGGCCGGTTTCGGCGACAACCCGGTATTCCGCGCGCTTTTGGCGGAACAGGATGGCGAAGTTGTCGGCGCGGCGCTCTATTCGCCGGTCTTCTCCACCGTACGGGCAGGGGCAGGCGTCTACGTTTCCGATCTCTGGGTCTCCGAGGCAGCTCGGGGCAAGGGGCTCGGCCGCCGGTTGCTGCAAGCGGTCACCGGGGATGCGGGAGCGGTGTGGAACGCCCGGTTCCTGAAGCTCGTCGTCTATGACGACAACCCGCAGGCCCGCGCCTTTTACGACCGGCTCGGCTTTTCGGCTTCACAAGGCGAAATCATTCTGACACTCGACAAGACAGGGCTCGCCGCCCTGAAGGACGACAGAGGCACGCGATGAAAGCGATTTTCGACGAACGGCAGTGGAAGCACGATCCCAAGCACTTCATGGCCAATGGCGCTCTGCTGCCCAATCCGGAACAGCCGAAGCGAATCGAGGTGCTGAAGGCAGCGGCTATCGCGGCGGGCTGTGTGTTCGAGACACCGCCGGATGCGGGCATGGGGCCTATCGCGGCGCTGCATACGGCGGAATATGTGGAGTTCCTGAAGAACATCTACACCCGCTGGCAGCGCATCGAGGGCGCCGGCGACGAGGTGATCCCGAACATCCACCCGGCGAACCGCACCGATTCCTATCCAAAGTCGGCGGTCGGCCAGGCGGGTTATCATCAGACCGACACGGCGTGTCCGATCGCCGAACACACATTCGAGGCGGCCTACTGGTCGGCGCAGACGGCGGTGCGCGGGGCGGATCACATCGCCTGGGGCGAGCGGTCGGCCTATGCGCTCAGCCGCCCGCCGGGGCACCATGCCTATGCCGATCTCGCCGGCGGGTTCTGCTTCTTCAACAATGCCGGTATCGCTGCCGAGCGGCTGCTCAAAGCGGGAAAAAGGCCGGCGATCCTCGATATCGACGTGCATCACGGCAATGGCACGCAGGGCATCTTCTACCGCCGTTCGGACGTGCTGACGGTTTCGATCCATGCCGACCCGATGCGGTTCTACCCGTTCTTCTGGGGCCATGCTCAGGAACGCGGCGAGGGCGACGGCGTCGGTTACAACCTCAACCTGCCATTGCCGCGCGGGACGGACGACGAGACCTATCTGAAGACGCTGGACGCGGCTTTCGAACGCATCGCCGCCTTCGGCACGGACGTGCTGATCGTGGCCCTCGGTCTCGACGCGCATATCGATGACCCGTTCAAGGGGCTGGCGGTGACGACGCCGGGCTTCGCGCGGATCGGCGCGGCGATTGCCGGGCTTTCGCTGCCGACGCTTTTCGTACAGGAGGGCGGCTATATCTCCGACGCGCTTGGCGACAACCTGACCCATGTCCTGCAGGGTTTTTCGGAGGCTTGAACGGGCGCGACGGCAAGAACCGGATCGTTTCCGCGGACTCTTGATCTTTCATATCGCGCGCATTTATCTGCAATTGATGCAGGGGGTGCATAAATGCGTGTCGATGTGCTGGGCCTTAAGGCCTTTATCGCCATAGCCGATCACGGATCGTTCGTTGCGGCGGCGCGGGCGCTCAATCTCAGCCAGACGGCGCTGAGCCACCGGATCGGCAAGATCGAGACCGAACTCGGCCTGCCGCTGTTTGTCCGGACAACACGCAAGCTTGCCCTGACGAAGGAGGGGCTGGCCCTTCTGCCGAGGGCCCGCCGGGCGATCGACGACCTCGAGGGCGCGATTGCCGAACTGCGGCGGCTTGGCGAACTCCGGCAGCGCGAAATCATCGTCGGCGCCATTCCGTCGCTCGTCATCGGGGTTCTGGCGGGCGCGCTCGGTTCATTCGCCGAGGAAATGCCGGGCATCCGCGTGCGGGTGCGCGACGGCTATGACTATTATGTCGACGATCAGGTCAATGGCGGGCAGGCGGAGTTCGGGCTCACGGTCCGGCGCGGCACGCATGCCGAACTCGACTTCGAACCGGTTGCTGTCGAGCATTTCGAGGCGGTCTGCCGCGAGGACCATCCGCTGGCGGCGCGCGCGAGCGTCGACTGGGAGGAGTTGAGGGCGCATGTCCTGATCGGCAACAGCGTTGTGGACGCGGCGCTGCGCCACAACCGGTCGCTTGCCGAGTGGGCATACCAGGCCGAGAACGTGTCGACGGCGGTCGCGCTCGTGCAGGCGGGACTGGGCATCACGGTCGTGCCGGGCTTCCAGCTGGCACAGCCCGGCTTGCGGGGGCTGAAAAGCCTCGATGTCGTCGATCCGTCGGTGAAGCGCGAGGTCGGGTTTATCTTTCGCCCGGACATCGTGCTGTCGCAGCCGGCCCGCCTGCTGATGGAGCATATCCGGATGCGGCTCGAAAAACTGGCCCCACGGATATCGGCAGACTGACAGGCTTCACGCGCTGGCGTCGATCCAGACCGATTTCGTCTCGAGAAACTCGTCGAGATGCTCCACGCCGCTCTCGCGGCCATATCCGCTCTGTTTCATGCCACCCATCGGCATGGCGGGATCCATCAGGCCGTAGGAATTGACCCAGACGGTGCCGCTTCTGATGCGCCTTGTCATGCGGTGGGCACGGCCGATGTCGCGTGTCCACACGCCGGCGCCGAGCCCGAAAACGGTCGCGTTGGCGCGGGCGGTGACTTCCGCCTCGTCGTCGAATGGAACGATCGCGACTACCGGGCCGAATATCTCCTCGCGGACGATCTGCATCTCCGCCGTCGCATCGCGGAAGACCGTCGGTTCGACGAAACAGCCGGCGGCATGGTCGGGACCGGTCAGACGGTCGCCGCCGGCGACTGCCACCGCGCCTTCCTCGGTCCCGGCCTTCAGGTAGCCCAGGATCCTTTCGAGCTGGCGTTCGCTGGCGATGGGCCCGATCTGGGTTGCGGGGTCCGTCGCAGGACCGACCTTCAGTTTTCCGGCAAAGGCCGCCAGGCGCTCGACGACCTCCTCGAACACCGGCCACTGGACGAACAGGCGGGTGCCGGCGAAACAAACCTGGCCGGTATTGCCGAAAACGCCCATGGCGGCTCCGGGGACCGCCTTGTCGAGGGCGGCGTCGGCGAAGATGATATCGGGCGACTTGCCGCCGAGTTCCAGCGACAGCCGCTTGAGATTGGATTTCGATGCTTCGATCACCGCGCGCCCGGTTGCGGTCGATCCGGTAAAGGCCACCTTGTCGATGTCGGGATGAGCGGCGAGCGCGGAGCCCGATTCTGCGCCATAGCCTGTCACCAGGTTCACCGCGCCGGCGGGCAAGCCGGCTTCCTCGAGCAGTTCCATCAGCCTGATCGAGGACAGCGATGCATCCTCGGACGGTTTGAGCACCAGAGCGCAGCCGGTGGCGAGCGCCGGGCACAGCTTGATCAGGGCCGCCGGCATCGGCACGTTCCAGGGAATGATAGCCCCGACGACGCCCACCGGCTCGCGTACCGTGTAGCTGACGACTTCCGCCGGCAGCGAATTGGCGACGGTTCGTCCCTCGATGGCGGTGGCCAGACCGGCATAGAATCGGATGACGGTGGGCGAGCGACGGCGCATGATCGGCAGGCGGGCGATCGGCGCGCCCATTTCCAGCGTATCGAGCATCGCAAGGTCTTCAATCTCGCGTTCGACAAGATCGGCAAACCGCAGCATCAGGGCCTGCCGGTCGGCGGGCCGCATCGCGCCCCATTCGCCGTCCAGCGCCGCGCGCGCGGCCTTGACGGCGCGGTCGATATCCTCGCCGCCGCCACGGGCCACGCGCGCCAGCACCTGGCCGGTCGAGGGGTCGATCGTTTCGAAGTCGCGTCCGTCGGCGGCTTCGACCCACTCACCGCCAATGAAGAGGCGCTGCACGGGCCGGACGAGCAGTTTCGGGCGCGGGGGAAGGGGGGCGTGAGCCGTCACGGGAAGCTCCTTTGCTGATACTGGAATGTGTTCAAGCGGATTGCGCGGGCCGGTCGGCGCGGATCAGGTCGGCGGCCTTCTCGGCGACCATCACCACCGGGGCGGCGGTGTTGCCGGAGGGAATGGTCGGCATGATGGAGGCGTCGGCGACCCTGAGGCCGTCGAGGCCGCGCAGCTTGAGATCGGGCGTGACGACGGCCATGGGATCGCGACCCATCCGGCAGGTGCCGACCGGGTGGAAAACGGTGGCGACGACCTTGCGGGCAAAGGCGAGCAGTTCCTCGCGGCCCTGCGCGTCTGCGCCGGGCGCGGTTTCCTGCGGGCGGAAGGCGGCGAATGCGGGCTGGGCGGCAATGCGGCGCACCAGCTCCACGGAACGGATGGCGATTTCGCGGTCCGCTTCCGTGGCGAGGTAATTGTTGAGAATGGCGGGCTGCGCGGCGGGATCGGCCGATGCGATGTGGACATGGCCTCGGCTTTCCGGCCGCAGGATGCAGACCGAAGAGGTAATGCCGCGGAAATCGTGCAGAGGCCCGCCGACCCGGTCGTAGCTGGCTGCGGAGACATGGATCTGCACATCGGGCGCGGGCGCGTCCTCCATCACGCTTGTGAAGGCGGCGAGGAGAGTCGGCTGCGCCGCGAGCGGGCCCTTGCGGAAACCGAAATATTCGATCCCCATCAGGGCGCGGCCCAACAGGCTGTTGGCGCGCGCATTCAGCGTGGGCGTGTCATGCATGCGGTGCTGGACCCGGATCTGCCAGTGATCCTGCAGGTTCTCCCCGACTCCCGGCAGATCGAGCATGGGGGCAATGCCCATCGCCTTGAGCCGTTCGGCCTGGCCGATGCCAGACCGCTCGAGCAAGGCGGGCGAGGCGAACGCCCCGGCCGAGAGGATGACTTCCCTCCCGGCGCGGGCGACGGCCCTGCGGCCTTCATGCATCACTTCGACGCCGGCGACGCGCTTGCCCTCGACGACCAGCCGCGAAGCCAGCGCGCCGGTGGCGACGGTGAGGTTCGGGCGACCGCGTGCCGGGCGCAAGAACGCCTTTTCCGCCGTTTGCCGCCGTCCCTTGTGAACGGAAGCGCGGAAATAGGCGACGCCGTCATTGTCGCCGGAGTTGTAATCGTCGGTCTTCGGAATGCCGGCCTGTTCGGCGGCGTCAAGATAGGCGTCGAGGACCGGCCAGCGCATGCCCGGATCGGAGTTGATCCATTCGCCGTCCCGGCCGTGTCCCTGAAGAGCTTCGCCGATCGCTCTTTCGGAACGCATGAAATAGGGCAGGACCTCGTCCCAGCTCCAGCCGTCATTGCCCAGTTCGGCCCAGCGGTCGTAGTCGTAGCGGTGGCCGCGCACATAGACCATGCCGTTCATGCAGGACGAGCCGCCCAGCATGCGGCCGCGCGGCAGCGGCAGCACGCGTCCGTCGAGATGCGGTTCGGGCTCGCTTTTCCAGAGCCAGTCGAAGCGTGGGTTGCCGATGAGATAGGACAGGAACAGCGGGACCTCGATGCGGATGTCGCGGCCGTTGTGGCCGGCTTCAAGCATCAGGACGGATACGGACGGATCGGCGGAAAGCCTGTTGGCAAGCACGCAGCCGGCAGTTCCCCCGCCGACGATGACGTAGTCGTAGCTCCGGTCAAACAACGTCATTGGCCGGCATCTTTCCCGTCGCTGCATTTTTGTCCGAAACTGTCATGCGCGCCTCCCTGCCGGGCGGAATTTGCGTCAATCGATTGAGCAGAACAAACGCGAAATTCGAGAGCATTCATGCAAATTTTGCATCAAGTCAGCGAAGAAACGGGGAATGGGCGGATCGGCGTTGCCACCGGGCTTTCGCTGGCGAGGCATTTCGTGCAGGAAGACGGCAATATCTCCGACACGCTCGGCGACAACCTGACCCATGTCCCGCGAGGTTTCCAGAAAGCCTGAGCGGGCGCAGCCAAAAGAGGACATCATGAGCGACATCAAACGCATCGACATCGGCACCCGCATGAGCCAGGCCGTCATCCACAACGGCACGATCTACCTGGCCGGCCAGGTCGGCGAGCCGGGCACCAGCGTTACCGAGCAGACGAAGACGATCCTGGCGAACATCGAGTCGCTTTTGGCGCAGGCGGGAAGCGACAAGACGAAGATCCTGCAGGCGACGATCTGGCTCGCCGACATGGCGGACTTCGCCGAAATGAACGCAGTGTGGGATGCGTGGGTCGCTCCCGGTCACGCGCCGACGCGTGCTTGCGGTGAATCGAAACTGGCGACGCCGGATTACACGGTCGAGATCATCATCGTCGCCGCGCAGTAAGGCCGATTGACGAACATCAAGGGCGACCGTCGTATTTAACTTATCCTTGGTTTGAAACCGAGCGGGGGCTTTTGTGATCGAACAGGCGAAATTCTGCGCGAATTGCGGCAAGCCATTGACGCCGGGCGACAAGTTTTGCGGCGTCTGCGGTGCGCCGGTCGATGTGCCGGCGCCCGGCAAGGGCGAAGAGAAGCCGGAAGCACCGAAGCAGACACGGCGGGTCGAGATCGGCGCCGCGCCGCCGACGCAGGAGGCGGCCGGACAGCCCAAACCGGAAGCCGGAGCTTCACGGGTCGCCCATCAGGCCAAACCGGCGGCGGCAGGTGCCGCCATGGCACAGGATGGCGGCAATGCATTGACGCGTATCCCGGTCATGGGTGTGATCTGGGGCATTGGCTGGGCCGTCGGCGCGCTCATCGGCGGTTGGCTCTATTGGCAGTTCCACCTCGACTACTCCAATCCGTATTCGCCGTTGATGACGGACCTGTTTTTCGTCTGGGGCATGTTCGGCCTCGTTGCCGGATTGCTCGCCGAAGGCGCGACGGTGTTTCTGGAAGGCGAGCGAAGACTGCGGAAACGCTCGATGCGTTCTCTTGCCGCGCTGGCGGCGGGCTGGGCCGCCGCCGTCCTGGTTATCGGCATTGCCGGCGGTAATGGACTCGTCTACGCGCTCGGGCTGGGCGTCGCCGGCGGCATCTTCGGCTGGCTGGCGGCGGGTACCAACAAGGCCTTTGTCGCGGCCGCATGGGCGGGCAGCGCGTTTGTCCTCGCCTTTGTGCAGCACACGATCCAGTAGCGGCGAACTAACCTTCGACCGGCGTTCCGCATTGCGTGCAAAAACGCGCGCCGGACGCCAGTTCCGCGCCGCAATTCGCGCATATCGGCTTTGCCGGCGGTGCATCCGCAATCGCGGCGCCGCAATTGGTACAAAACTTTTGTCCGGGCTGGATTGTCGCGCCGCATGACGGGCAGGCGAGCGCCTGAGGCAATTCCGCTTGCGGCTGTTCGGGCAGCGTTCCCGTCTCGCCTTCCGGCCGGCGGAAGCGGCTGCCGGGCGGGATGGCCGCACCGCAGCCCGGACAAGCGAAGCCGTCATTCACCATTGCTTCGGGAAAGCCCAACGGCGGATCCCAGGGATCGGCAATATCCTCCGGCGGCGCGGCCGCGCCGAGCAGGAGGAATTCGGGCAAGGCGTCGGCAACGGCTTCGGGGACCGCATCGTTTTCCGCAAAGCGGTTCAGTTCGACGAGCCTGTCCTCGTCCGGTGCCTGTCTTGCCTTGTCATGCCATTTTCCGTCGACGAAGCAGTACCAGTGTCCGGTTCTGATGCCAGGCACCCAGAAGCCGCCGTCGAGATCGATCAGGACATGATCGACGGAGAGCCGCCGGGCGTCGCTCGAAGACAGGGTGCCTTTCTCGTAGCCAGAGCGGATCTCGTCGCGGATGGATTGGGCGACCTCGATCGCCGAGACCTCTTCTGACGCGTCAGCCCCGCCGGGCTCCGTCAGGTTGTCGCGATCCCCATCGCCGCCGACGCTGGCGAACTGCAGGAGATCGGGCGCTTCCAGCATGTCCGCAACGCGCTCGTCGGCCTGCCATTCGCCGGCGGAGAAGCGGTACCAGCGTTCCGTGCGCGGATCGACAAGCCAGTATGCACCGTGTTCGTCGCGCAGCCGAAAGGTGTTCAATTCCAATACGTAAGCGAAATCGTTCAGCTCACCGCTTTCATAGCGGTCCTGCAAAGCCGTGGCGGCTTGGAGAACCGCTGCGCGATCAAATCGCCGGATGGTTGTCATGCCCCGATCTCCCGGTGCTTCTTGTTGTCGTTCCGCCGCTGCGGCGCCCGCCGAGCCGGCCGTTCGCTAGACACGGTATCCCTGCCTTCGCATCGCGGCGATATCCTTGTCCGCGTCGTCGGCGGCATTTTTCGCCACATCGTAGTCGTCCTTGAGATGATTGATATCGGAGGTGAGTTCGCGGGATTCGCTGTCGAGTGTGTTAACCCGCGAGCGCAGGAAACCGACCTTTTCGGCCGAATCCACGTTGTCCTTGTAAATGTTTGCGAGGTCCGCGGCCGCGCCGAGATCGTCGCCCAGATTTTTCGCGCCTCTTTTCTGCAGCTTGTTCTGCAGATACTGCTTGTAGGCGCCGTCAGGCAGGCTGCCGGGCTTGATGCCGATGGCGCCCTTTGCGGGCTTGACGATCGACGGGGTCTGGAATTCTCCTGTTTCCTGGTAGGCGATGAGCTTTCTGATGCCGCCCTTGAGCATTCCCTTGACGAAGGATTTCACCCAGGCGCCCTTGACCGAACCGGGTTTCGATGAATTCTTTCTGACGATGTAGCTCATCCACAGGTCGAGCAGGTCGACCGCGGAATCGGTTACAGCTCCGCGCCGCTTGATGTTGTAGACATGGTTGAGCGTTTCCCTGAGCCGGTCGACTTCCATGCGCCGACGGCGCTTGTGGTCGATCTTTTCCTTTAGCTGGCGTTCCTCGGCGCGCCACTTGTCGCGCAATTGCGTCAGCGTCGGCGGTTCCTCGAGCTTTTCGGGTTGCTTCTCCGGTTCCGGCTCCTGCTCCTTCGGCTCTTGCGGTTTTTCGGGTTCCTCCCGTTTCTCCGGCTTATCGGGCTTTTTCGGTTCGTCGTCCGGTTTTGTCCGCCGCGGTTCGTCTTCTCCGGGCACGGTGATGGCGTAATGGCCGACGGGATTGCCGTCATCGTCGATATCGCCGGCATATCCCTGCAGGCCTGGCGCGGTTTCGCTGTGCGGGGCGTTCAGGAAATCCCTAAACTTGTCCGTCGGCGCACCCGTCTTGTCGAGATAGTCGTTGTCCTTCAGCCATTGCTCGGCGCGCGCTCCGTCGAGCACGCGATTGCCGCTCGGCATGTAGTCGACATTGCCGGGCACAGGCGCAGCCGTCTGGGCAGCAGCCTGTGCGGCGGCCGCCGCCGCCGATTGCGCAGCCGCAGTGGCGGCCGCCAGCCCCATCCCGGCCAGCAGTTGGGCAATCGCCGCGGCGACACCGGCGGCGACCGCATCGCCGGAATAGCCGGCGCCGGAGAGCGCGTCACCGATACCGTCGACACCCGGGGAAGGCATGGCCGGCGGAGGTGTATAGGAGGGCGGCGTCGACGGCTGGGGAGGCGAACCGGAAGAACCGCCGCCAAGCTGGATATTGCGCAGACGGGGAGCGGCTTTCGAAAGCGCGTTCCAGACCAAGTTCCGGAGATACTGCCGGTTCTCGTCGGAAGAAAGCGGGAATCCGCCGGAGCGCCTGTCTGCTTGCACGAACAGGAGCCAGTGGTCGACGACCAGAACGCCGCTGCCGACCGCATCGTAAGCCGCGATCATGCAGCCGTCGCCGCATGACTGCCAGTCGCCGTCTCCGGTGATCTTGAAATAGAGGGCGTTGCGTTCCGCCGTATCGGCGAAATGCACGGCGAATACGATGGCAACAGTACTTCTGTCGCCTTGATCCATCTGGAAGCCGGTAATGCCCCAGTCGGGGCTGGACACGATCTGCCGAATACCGCCTTCCATTTCGCGGATGCGCCGGTCATTCGTCGTCAGCCGAAATGCGCCGCCGCCGATATCGCTTTCCTGCACGGCGACGATTGCGGCTTCCTTGGCGGTTCCCACCGTCGCCGCGATGACGGCGATACTCGCGCCGGCCAGAAGCAGCGGCGCGAATGCCGCGGCGATCCACATCGAGGTGAAGGCGGTGCGCGGCGCCCCGCCACCGGGCGTGCGGCATTTCAGGAGAAGCAGCACCGAAAGGGTTGCCAGCATGCCGGTGGAGAAGCCGCTCAGCGCGAGACCGAAATCGGCAATCTCGCGCAGGCCGAAAAGCGCTGCGCCCTGGGTCAGGAGATAGCTGACGGCCCAGACAAGCACATAGGACGATGTCTTATGGGCAAAGAGCAGCCCGTCCTTCTCATAGACGCGATGGCCGCGTCCGAGCAGCCAGCCGGGAACCAGCCCGACTGCAAGGCCGGCCAGCGGCCAAGCCAAATCGCCACTGCCGGAAACGGCCATCTGCAGCAGAAAACAGAGCAATGCCATGGCCCCGGGCAGCAACGCGGTGAACCGGTTGAGGACCGTATCCCGGCGGGTCGAACGGACGACCAGGAAGCTCGAAAAAGCGAGCATTGCGAGCGCGCCCAAAGGCGGGCTGACGGCCATCAGGGCAACGGATGCGGCAATCGCCACCGCGCTCATCAGCAGCATCGTCATCAATGAACGGGCTATTGCGCCGACCACCTTCACCGATACAGCCAAAACCTCACCCCCAAGCGCAGACTGTTCTCCAATACCGGTTCCGACCATAGGCGGCTGCTGCGGGCCGGCACTGACATGCATCAAATTGTCGGGAAAGCGTCCGAAATTCGTGACGGGACCGATTACCGGCGTCGAACAGAAGCGATCAGCGGGACCTTATTTGATTCAGGATCGCGGTGGCGCGCTTGCGCAGGACCGGGTCGCCTTCGGTTTCTTCGCCTGCCTTGATCAGCGCCTCGATCGCCGATTCACCGATCTTCAGCAAACCGTTTTCCGCAGCCTGTACGACTTCCGCCTCTTCTGCATCGGACAGCGCGCCGATCAGGATGTCGACCGATTGCGGCGCGGCCATTTCGGCGAGTTTTCCGATCACGGTCGGCCGGATGGCGGGAATGTCGGCCTTGGCCATAAAGAAGCCGAGTTCGCGTTCATCGCCGATACGTGTCAGCGCCTCGATTGCCATGTGATCCATGCCGATCAGCTGTTCCTCGTCGAGATTGGCCACCTGCATCAGCAGCGGGATCGCACGACGATCCTCCAGTTGACCGAGCAACGGAATGGCGCAGGCCCAGTAGCCGTGCCGTTCCGCCAGATCCGTCTCGACGATGTCGAGCAGGAGCGGGACGGTATCGCCCGTCGCCGAGCTTCGCAGCGAGCAGACCGCCTGCATGCGAAGCTGCGGGGCCGCCTGCTTCTCGGCGGCGACGCTTTCGAGCGCCAGGCGGACGGCCTCGCCGGAGCGGTCGCCGAGCGTCCAGAGGATATCTTCACGCTTTGCGATGTCCCCGATCGTTTGCAAGTCCCGCAGCAGGACGTCCGTTTCCTGCGCGGCGGCCGGCGCGGCACCAAGCGCGGCGGCGAGGAGGAGGCCGGCGAATGCGGAATACGAAACGCGCGATGACATGGAGGGCTCTCCTTTCGGGGAAGGTTGCCGATCCTGACTTACCATCGTCTCCGGAACGGTCAATCGCGCCTGCCGGACGGATTGCGGCAAACGCCGTTCAGGAATTCCAGGAAGGCGCGGGTCTTGCCGGACATCAGGCGGCGGCTCGGAAAGACAGCCGATAGCGTGGATGCGGAGATGTCGAAACGGATGTTTTCACAGACTTCCTCCAGTTCGCCGTTCTGAAGCTGGGCCGCGCAGTAGCGGTCGGGCAGGAACGAGACGCCGGCGCCGCGGATCACGGCCTTGCGCACGGCAAGCGGATCGTTGACGTGGATAATGCCGCGGCCGAGATCGAGCCCGGTCTTGCGGCCATGTTCGTGAACGGCGAACCTGCGCGCCGCGTACCGTTTTTCGCAAAGCTGGATGTGCGGGCGAAGCGTGTCGACCGTGTCGCCGATCTCGTTTGCGGCCCTATAGGCCGGGCTGGCGATCCAGACCAGCCGCCCGGCGAGCAGCGTGCGCGTGGTGAGATCGGAATCCTCCTGCGCGCCGACGACGACGGCGAGGTCGAACTGGTCGCGCAGGATATCGACGGGCTGGCTGGTGACCGTGAGATCGAGCTCGATCTCCGGATATTGCCGCCGAAAGTCAGCCAGATGGGGCGCCAGGATTTCCTGGCAGAAGGCGGGCGGAAGGGCGACGGAAAGCCGCCCGGCGGGCGTCGCGGTCAAGCCGGTCATCACCGCGTCGGTCTCATCGACATGGTCCATGATCGCGACGCATTGGCGATAGAAGGTTTCGCCTTCGCCGGTGATGCGCATGTTGCGCGAATTGCGGTCGAGAAGGCGCACGCCGAGCGCCTGTTCCAGCCGGCTGACGGCCTTGCTGACCGTCGATTTCGGCATGCCCAGCCGGCGCGCCGCAGCTGTGATGCCGTTCTGTTCGACAACCGCGCGGAAGACCGGAACGTCATCGATGCTCCATTTCACGGATCACTCTCCTGTCGTTCAAAAAACGAAACGCTGTGTTGGTATAGCGAATATTGTTCCATTTTCGAAATTCTGTAGCGTTCTCGCGAATTGACGGCCCGGACGGGGCGGCTCCGCGTCCCTTGCAGCAAGGAGGATCAGCATGGCCAGGATTATCGGGGGTATCGGCGCATCGCACTCGCCGACGATTGGATTCGCCAAAGACACGCACAAGGAAAACGATCCGGCGTGGAAGCCGATCTTTGACGGTTTCGACCACGTGCGAAAATGGGTTCAGGACAAGGAAATCGATGTCCTGTTCCTGATCTACAACGATCACGTCACCTCATTCTATTTCGACCAGTACCCGTTCTTCTCGATGGGGATCGACGACACCTATATGCCGGCTGACGAGGGCGGCGGGCCGCGCAACGTGCCGCCGGCCAAGGGGCATCTCGGCTTGTCACAGCACATCGCCATGGCGCTGACCGCCGACGAATTCGACATGAGCTTTTTCCAGGGCAAGCCGGTCGACCACGGGCTCCTGTCGCCGCTTTCCATGCTGGGCGACGAGAACGGCCCGTGGCCGGGCAAGGTCGTCCCGCTGCATTGCGGCCTGCTGCAATTGCCGATCCCGACGCCGAAGCGGATGTGGAAGCTCGGCAAATCGCTGCGCAAGGCGATCGAAAGCTATCCCGAGGATCTGAACGTCGCGATCATGGCGACCGGGGGCCTCAGCCACCAGGTCCATGGCGAGCGGGCCGGCTTCATCAATGAGGAATGGGACAACGAGTTCCTCGAACTGCTGGAGAAGGAGCCGCAGAAGCTGGTGGACATGCGGCTGGCCGAATATGTGGTCAATGGCGGCATGGAAGGCGCCGAAGTCATCATGTGGCTGATCATGCGCGGCGCGCTGTCCGACGATGTCCGGCTCGTCCACAAGCAAACCTATGCGCCGTCGGTGACCAACATTGCGACGCTGGTCTTCGAGGACCTGGGTGGCGATCCCGATCCGAAGGAGATCGAGGCCTATCGCGAGCATGTCGGCTATCATCTGGCGGGCGCTGAAACACTGCAGGGGACCTACCCCTTCACCCATGCCCGCAGTCAGGAGAATTTCAGGCTGAACACATTCCTGCACGACCTGATCAAGCCGGAGCACCGCGAGCGGTTCCTGAACGATTTCGACGCGCTGGCCGCCGAGCGGGGGCTGACGGCCGAGGAAATCGACCTGGTCAAGAACCGCAAGTGGATCGAGATGATCCACCGGGGCGTCAGCTTCTTCATGCTGGAGAAGATGGCGGCCGTGGTCGGCGTGACGAACCCGGAGATTTACGCCGCCTTCCGCGGCGAGACGCTGGAAGAGTTCATGAAAACGCGCAAGGTGCCGATCCAGTATTCCGTCGCCGGCGGCGACAAGGCAGCCGAAATGGATGAGGCACGCTGAGCGGAGATCATCGAGACGAAGAAGCCGCCGGTTTGCCGGCGGCTTTTTTGTTCGCAGCGGCCTCAATTGTCCTTGAGCAAGTCCGGAGCGTAGCGGCGCGCCACGGATTCGAAGCGCTGCTTGATTTCCGCCTCCAGTTGCGGTGCCGGGATTGCGCCCGGCTGCAACGTTCCGGTCAGCACGATCCGCATGGTCTGGATATCCGAATACATGCCGTCGTCCGGTTCGTTCCTGCCGTCGACCTGCAGCTTCATCGCCATGGTGTCGGCGTCCTTGTCATATTCGGCGGAGGCGACGAGCGTGAACTGTCCGTCCTCGCCGGTATAGTTCATGCGCAGGCGGTGTTCGTCGACCGGCACCATCAGGGGGATGCGCTTGATGTTTTTCTCGACGTCCGCATTCGACGGGTCGATCGCGGTCACGCGGTAGCCTTGCCCTTCCGGCACGAGGGCGAAGCTGATCGGCACGCCTTCATCGAGCAGATGAAGCCCGACATTGATGATGTCGAGAATGGCTTCCGAGATCGCCCGCGCGATACCGCTGGCGAAGGATTCGTTGTTGCTGTCGGCGCGGGCCTTGGCGCGTTTAGCGGCCCTGTCGATGAGCGAAACCACGGCGGCGGGGTCCATTGCCCTGCCGTTGACGAACATTCCCGTCATGCGGATTTCGCCCTTCCAGGGCTGGGCCAGGCCGGCCGAGAGCTCCGGTTGATCGCCGGCCGGTGGCTCCGCGGCACCGAGTGCGGCGATCGTCTGGTCGATGCGCGCGGTAAAATCGCTGCATTGCGTGTTGTCGCGCGCGCTCTGCAACAGCGCGAGAGCGCCTTCCTTGTCGCCTTGCTTGTGGGTTGTGCGCGCCTGTTCCCATAAGGCCCTGGTCCGGTCTTCCCGCTCAACGGCGGCATCGTAGTCGGCCTTGACCTCGGAATAGGAGGGGTGGCCCGCTTCGGCGAGCTCGGCCAGCTTCTTCTTTGCCGTCTCGAATTCGCAAGCCGCGATGGCGCCGCGCGCCTCGGCAACGAGGCTGTCGTTGGAAGAACTGCGAATGCGTGAAATCGCCTTGTCGATCGTCTCGCGGAAGCCGTCGCAGGCAGTGTTTGCGCGAGCGGATTCCAGCGCGGCCAGCGCGCCTTCGGCGTCGCCGTTTTTGTACAGCGTTTGCGCGCGTCCGTATGCCGCCTTGGTCTGGTCTTCGCGTTCGACGGCCGAATTGTAGGCGCTTGCGATCTGGCCGTAGCGCGGATGTCCGGTCATGTCCTTCAGCAAACGCCTTGCCTCGGCGAAGCGGCACTGGGAGATCGCTGCTTCGGCGGCTGCTGCCTTGTCGTCGGTGCGGTCTTCGGTCAGCGCGCTTTCGGCAAGGGCGAGACAGCGCTTGGCGTCGGCCGCAGCCGATTCCGCCGCTTCCGCGAATATCTCGGCCACGTCTGCGCTGGCGCGCGCGGTGGAGGCGCGGGTTTGCAGAAGGTCTGTGGGAGACTGTGCATCCGGCTGGCCGGACAATGTCGCGATCGCGGACGAAAGATCGTCCATGCCGGTTGCCGGATCGTCTTCGCCCAATTCGGTCTGGGCGGTTTCCAGTTCCTGCAGGCAGCCCGTCAATTCGCCGACAATCGCCTTGATCGCCTCGTAGAGCCGGTCGGCTTCGGCCCGCACCGCCGCGGGATCGTCGGCCGTCGCGGCAAGCGACATGACGGCGGCATGCACGGACTTTGCGCTCGCCTCGGTTTCGGCGACTGCGTCCGCGCTCTCACGCAGCGTGGCAATCCCCTCCGTGACCTGGCCGCGCAGGGCGTCGATTTCGCCGATGAGGGCGGTCACTTCCGCCAGCCTGCCTGGAAGCCGCGAAACGGCCTCGGCGGTCGGCAGGCTTCTCTCGGCGATATCTTCGGCCGTTTGCGCGGCCCGATCGGTGTCGCGACGGGCATTTGCGGCGTTGCGCGCCTGCAGAGCCGCATCGGTCGAGGCGCTGCGGACTTCCGTCAGCATGCGGCGCTGCTTGGCCTCGTCGCTTTCGGCGCGCAGATCCGACGTCTTTTCGCAGGCGGCGAGCGCGGCCTTCTCCGCATCCTGCTTCGCCTTGACGACCTTTTCCGCCGCCGCTTCCGCGTCGCTGACCAGGCGGGCGGAATCGGCGACGTCGCGGTTCATGCGGGTGACCCGGGGGCGCAGTGTCTGCACGTCCTTTTCGAGCGCCGCGATGCGCGCCTTCACATCGGCGGATTTCGCCTCGATCGACGCGACCGCGCCGCGCGCGGCGGAGCAGGCGGCGCGGCCGTCGGCGGCTTCACCGAGCGCCTTTCCGTGCAGGCCGCGCAATGCGTCGAGCGTCTCGTCGACGTCGCCCTCGGCCTCGAACGGTAGGAACAGGTTGAGCGAAAACGAGCGCATGAAGGGCGGCTCGACGCCGTCGAGGCCGAGATGGCGCGCATCGACCGTTTCCGGATCCGATGTCACGTCGCCGACGGTCGCCTGTGCCTGCAGCGAGACGCCGGGCGAACGGGTGACGATGCGGGCGGTGAAGCGGCCCTTCTCGTCGGCCGCGGCAATCCGGCAGCCCGGCATTTCTCCGCCGTTTGAGACGGTCAGCGACACCGAGCCGGAAGCGCATTTGTCGCAAGGTTCGCTCGAGCGCGCCTTGTCGACCAGTTGCCCGTCGATCAGCACGAGGGACAGATCCTTCAGCCGCTCCCAGATCTGGCGGTAACGGCGATAGGACTCGGTGCGCGTTCCGCCGCCTGTCGCGGCATGCGACTGGATGAAGCCGAGCGCGTAGGAAGTCTTGAGCTTTTCCTGCGTGGTGAAGTCATCGAGCGGGAAGGCCGAAAGACGCAGGCCCGTCTCGCTTTCGATCAGGCGGGAAAACTCATTCTCGCCGCAGTCGGAGTCAAGGCGCAGATAGGCCTTCAATTCGCCGACGCGCCGGACGATCGCCTCGACCACCGCGTCTGCTTCGGCGATCAGGCCCGGCAATCCCGGAGAGGAGCGGTGACCGGGCAGCCCCTCCAGATAATGCTCCGGGCCGTAGGGCGTGTTGTAGACGGCGATGATCGTCTTCATGTCGGAATCCTTGCCGACATACTCGGCGAAGCCGATATCGGCGGCCTCGCGGATGAAATCGCGCGCCCGCCGCAATCCGGCCTCGCCGCCGCCCTTCTCCCGTCCTTTCACGAAAGCGTCGTTCAGCCAGAAATAGAGCTGGGTCTCGTCCTGCGGATCGGTCTGGACATAGATGTCCTTCAGCAGGGGCGCCTTCTCGTCGAGCGGGCAGGCCTGCACCCCTTCGCCTTCCATCGCCATGAGCGCTTGGGAGCGGTCATTGAGGAGCGTGTGGGTGGCCATGCCGATGCAGAAGCCTTCGCGGGCGCGGATCAGCTGTTCCAGCTCGTTGGCGCGGGCAAGCACTTCCTTGGCCATTTGGCCGTAAGCCTCGATCAGCGTTCCCATCAGCGAAACGCCGGGGACATTGGAATCCGACAGGTAGCCGCCGAATTTCTCCATCAGCGTGAACATGCCTTCGAGGCGGCCGGAATATTTCTCGGCCGTGAAGGCGCCATGGATCGTGCGGGCGGTGTCGACGATGTTGTAATTCTTGTCGAGGAGATCGAACTGGCCCTCGTAGTGCTGAAGCTTGTCGATCCATTCGCCCGACAGGCCGTATTTGCGCAGGATGTCGGTGTAGTCGGTGTCCGGCGGCGCGGCTTCCAGTTCCCTTTTTGCCTTGCCGATATTCTCCAGCCGCTCCCTCGCCGAGGCCCAGAGCGCCTTCAGCCCGTCGACGATCTCGAGCGAGCTGTCGTTCTGGTAGCGCTCGAGCAGCTTAACGAGGGTCGGCAGTTCCTTTTTCATGTAGAAGTTGACGTAGGTCGTCAGTTCCTGGTCGGGATGCTCGAGCCATTCCCGGAAATGCTCTTCCGGCTTGATGCGCGCCTTGTCGGCTTCCGGCAGCCGTTCGTAGACTTCCAGGCTCAGCCATTTCAGGAATCCGTCATAGATCGGCGCGAGGCGCGACTTGACCTCGGCTTCCATGTCGCCGCGGATCGCATCGGCGCGTGCCTGGATGCTGTCGACGATATAGGTACGCACCTGTTCGCAGGCCGCATAATAAAACGGCTCGTGCGAGATGGTGACCTTGCCGACGGTCGATGTCTTGTCCTTGCCGGCCTCCGCGATCTCGCGGCAGGGGTCGGGATGGTACTCGACGACGAAGACGGTTTCCTGAGCCGGGGCGGGCGCAATGGCCAGGATCAGAACCAGAAGGGCGGCGAAGAAACGTTCTGCTTTCATCATTGGCCGGGGAGCCTCAGTTCGTCGGGATCGGGCATGCCGAGATCGCCGAACGGATCGTCTCCGAACGGGTCTTCCCGGGATGGTTCGGCCACGGGCGGTTCCGGCGCAACCGGTTCCACCGCCGGCGGCGGTGTTTCGGCCGGTTGCGGCGGCGCGACCGGCTGAGGCGGCGGGTTTCGGTTCAAGAGCTGTTCTTCGTACTCGAAATCGGGCGAAACGAAATCGAAGCAGGTGTCCTGGTACCGGCTGCCGCTATAGACATCGCCGATCTCCAGCCGTACCCAGCCGAAGGCGCCGACATCGGGCAGGGGCAGCAGGACCGGTTGCGGCTGATCGGGGACCAGAACCGAAGTCGACAGCCCGGTGTCCGTAGTGACGTGGAACAGCCGCACGCGGGCGTTCTCGAAATAGGATTTCTCGGTCTTGCCGTATCCGTTGGCGATGATCAGCCGGCGGAACGGCGCACCGTTGTCGATCCTGAGCGTGATCGCCTCGCCGATGCCGGGGCCTTTCACGCCTTCGCACCATGCCAGATGGTTGCCGTTTTCCATGCTGACGAGGTTCTCGGGTCCGTATTGCCATTTGCTGCTCGGCGGCAGGAAGGAGGAGACGCAATAGTGCATGGCATCGAAATACTGCGCCGAACCCACGGTGCGGCACGTTTCCGCCCGTGCGCCGAGCGGCGCCAGCGCCATTGCGGCGGCCAGCAAGGAAAGCGCCTGGATGGCATTTCCAGTTGTCATAATGAAAATCCCCGCCAAGTGATCGGCTTGTTGCTTACCGGACGGGAAGCATCCGATTAATGACATTTGTCAATTTTACGAAGCGGCATGTGGATTAGCAGTGTCGCTTATGTACCGCAGTGCAGCAAAAAATCGATCAATGGCATCGATTTGTATACATTGATTGTGCATCGGGCTTGAAATTCGGAGATTCACGCTCTATCTGCGTCAATATGTATACACTCATGGCGTATGAGGGGCTGATTGCCGCTTTTGCGCGAAAAGGCGCGATAATGCAATGACGACTCTGGTTCTCGTTCCCGGCCTCCTCTCCGACGCGATCGTGTGGCAACCGCTGGCCGATGCCGCGACAGGGCGCTTCAAGATCCATGCCGCCGACGTTTCCCAGGGCACGTCGATCACCGGCATGGCGGAAAATATCCTTGGCGAGACCGATGGCCCGCTGATTGTCGTCGGCCATTCGATGGGCGGGCGCGTGGCGATGGAAATGGCGCGGATCGCGCCGGAGCGCGTCAAAGGGCTGGTGCTTGCCAATACGGGCCACAATTCCAAGCGCGAAGGCGAGGAAACCAAGCGCCAGGCGATGATCGATCTCGGTCACGAGAGCATGGAAAAGCTCGCCGCGCAGTGGATCCCGCCAATGGTCGATCCGGCGCGCACCGGCGACACCGCGCTGATGGATGAATTGACCGCGATGGTGTTGCGCGCCGATGCCGAACAGCACGAGCGCCAGATCAGGGCGCTGATCGGCCGGCCGAATGCAAGCGCCTATCTCAAGGACATTACCTGTCCGGTGCTGCTGGTCACGGCACGCCAGGACGGCTGGAGTCCGATCGCGCAGCACGAGGAAATCGGCGCGGCAGTCGGGGATTCCGAGCTCGTCATCATCGAGAATGCCGGCCATTTTGCGCCGGCCGAACGGCCGGCCGAAACGACGGCCGCAATCATGGAATGGCTTGACCGCAGATTTGGAGACAGCAATGGCTGAGGCAGCAACGCAGATTCCCGAGACGCCGCTTTTCGACCGCGCGCGTTCCCTGAAGGCGTATCAGCTCAACAAGATGGCGATGGATCTCGGCCGCCCCGAGAACCGCGAGGCATTCAAGGCCGACGAGGACGCCTATCTCGACCGCTACAAGCTCAGCGACGAGGAAAAGGCCGCCGTCAAGGCGCGCGACTGGCACGAGATGGTGCGGCTCGGCGGCAATCTGTTCTTCATCCTGAAGATCTCGGCCATCGATCCGACGCCGATGACGCAGATCGGCGCGGCGCAGGCCGGGCTCGATCACGACGAATTCCTGAAACAGCGACTGGGGAAATAGAGATGGCCAAGATCATCGGCGGCATCGGCACGAGCCACGTTCCCTCCATCGGCGTCGCCCTCGACAAGGGGCTGGCGGGCACGCCGGACTGGAAACCCTTCTTCGACGGTTACATTCCGGGCCAGGAGTGGATGAAGGAAGCCAGGCCGGATATCGCGGTGGTGATTTTCAACGATCACGGCAACACCTTCTTCCTCGACCGCGTGCCGACCTTCGCCGTCGGCGTGGCCGAGAGCTACAACCCGGTCGACGAGGGCTGGGGCCCGCGCAAGATTCCGTCCTTCGAGGGCGCAACCGAGCTGTCCTGGCATTTTGTCGACAAGCTGGTCGAGAAGCATTTCGATCCGCTGGTTTGCCGAGAGATCGAGGTCGATCACGGTCTGCAGGTGCCGATGGAACTGTTCTTCGGCCGCCCGGACAAATGGCCGGTCAAGATCGTGCCGATCTGGGTCAACACGATCCAGTATCCCATCCCGACCCCGCAGCGCTGCTGGGAAATGGGCAAGGTTCTGCGCGAGGCGATCGAGAGCTTTCCGGGCGACGAGCGCGTCGTCATCATGGGCACCGGCGGCCTGTCGCACCAGCTGCAGGGCAGCCGCGCCGGCTTCATCAATCGCGAGGCGGACCAGGCCTGGCTCGACGGCATCGCCAACGATTACGAAAAGTTCCGCGAAATGACGCGCGAGGATTATGTCGAGCAGTTCGGCTCGGAGGGCGCGGAGCTGATCATGTGGCTGGTGATGCGCGCGGCAATGGATCCGCAGGTCGAACTGAAGCACAAACACTACTATGCCCCGGCCTCGCTGACCGGCGCCGGCATGGTTGTCCTCGAGAACGCGGCGTGACCAATGTATTTCCTCATGCGATGCCTTCACCATCCGGAAATGGATGCGATGCGCGACACCCACCGCGCGGAACACCGCGCCTGGGTGCAATCGGGCGGCGAGGGCCGGGCAGTGGTTCTGATCGGCTCGGCCTTGCTTGACGAAAACGGGCAGAGCATCGGCAATTGGGGCGTCCTCTCGGCGGAAGACGAGAAGAGCGCCCGCGCCTTCGCCGAAGGGGATGCGTTCTTCCGTGCCGGAATCGTCAAAACCGTGGAGCTGACGCCGCTGCCCGATACCTTCCAGGCGCACCGGATCCCGGAGCCGATGACCGCGCAATAGTGCACCTCATGTACACATTTGTGGCACAAGGCAGAAAAACAGTGCATTATCCGCGTTCGACAACGCTTCGAGGAGGGCGCATTCGAATATGAAGGAACCGACCAGCAAGACCCACGCGACGCGCACGGTTATCGAACTGCGCAAGAAGATTCTCGGTGGAGAACTGAAGGGCGGGACCCGGCTTTACGAGGTTCCGCTGGCCGAGGAGCTGGAAATCTCGCGCACGCCATTGCGCGATGCCATGTCGCGGCTGGCCGAGGAGGGGCTTCTCGAACGCGCCCAGAGCGGCGGTTTCGTGGTGCGGCAATTTTCCTTTCCCGATGTGATAGACGCCATAGAGCTCCGCGGCGTGCTGGAAGGCACCGCGGCACGGCTTGCCGCCGAGCGCGGCGCGACGCCCGAGGCGCTGGCCCTTATGGAAGAAATCGTTCTGGGGCTCGATGCCTGTTTCGGCGCGATGCCGGGCGATGTCGAATTCGATTCCTATTCCGACCTGAATGCGCAGTTCCATGAAGGGCTTACCAAGCTTGCCGGCAGCGAGATCATCCGCCGGGAAGTGGAGCGGGCGAGCCGTCTTCCGTTTGCCTCGCCCTCCGCTTTTCTGCCCGACAAGGCCGATATCGCCGCCTTCCGGCGTTCGCTCAACGTGGCGCAGGAGCAGCACAAGGCGATCATCGAGGCGATTGCCGCCCGGGAGGGCTTTCGCGCCGAATCCGTGGCGCGTGAACATGCCCGCCAGGCGCGCCGCAACCTTGAATACATCCTGAGGGAGGATCGCAGCCTGATGGAGCAGGTGCCGGCCCTGTCGCTGGTCATCGGATCATCCTAGATTTCGCGCTGCAGCAAGGTTTCCTTGTGCCGCAGGCGCAGAAAGCGCTTGCGCGTGGAAACGAGATGCGCCAAAGAGAATGTATACATTCTGACTAGCAAACGGGAGGATCGTTGAAATGGCGAATACCAATCTTGAACAGGCGATAGCCGCTGCCGGCGGCGCCGTGCCGATGCTGCGCAACTCGAAAATCGGCATGTATGTATACCCGGTCGTTGCGCCGGAATTCTCGAACTGGCGCGCCGAGCAGGCCGCATGGCGCGATTCCGCGGTCCTTTTCGATCAGTCGCACCACATGGACGAAGTGATCGTCGAAGGGCCGCAGGCTACCGAGTTCCTCGCCCATCACGGCATCAACTCCTTTTCCAATTTCGGCCTGAACCGCGCCAAGCACTATGTGCCGGTGACGCCGAACGGTCATGTCATCGGTGACCACATCATCTTCCGCGAGCGCGAAGACAAGTACATCCTCGTCGGCCGCGCGCCGACCTCCAACTGGCTGATGTTCGCAGCTGCCTGGGGCAAGTGGAACGTCCGTCTGCGTCACGACCCGCGTTCGCCGAGCCGCCCGGAAGGCGAGCGCGTGCTGCGCGAGCATTACCGTTTCCAGATCCAGGGACCGGAAGCGCCGAAAGTCTTCGAGAAGATGAATGGCGGGCCGATCCCGGACATCAAGTTCTTCCATGTCGACTGGATCAATATCGGCTCCAAGAAGGTGCAGGCTCTGCGTCATGGCATGGCCGGCGCGCCGGGCCTGGAAGTCTGGGGTCCGTACAAGGACAAGGACTACATCCACTCGACGATCCTGCAGGCAGCCAAGGATGCCGGCGTCGATCTCGTTCAGTGCGGCAGCCGCGCCTACTCGACCAACACGCTGGAATCCGGCTGGATTCCGTCTCCGCTGCCGGGCATCTACACCGGCGACGGGATGCTCGCCGACTATCGCGAGTGGCTGGGCGCCGACATGTATGAGGCGGCCGGCTCTATCGGCGGTTCTTTCGTCTCCGACAATATCGAGGACTACTACGTCAATCCGTTCGAACTCGGCTACGACTTCTATATCGGCTGGAAGAAGGACGACTTCGTCGGCAAGGCCGCGCTTGAGAAGATCAAGGCCGAAGGCCCCAAGCGCAAGAAGGTCACCTTCGAATGGAACCCGGAAGATGTCCTGAAGGTCATCGCATCGGGCTTCGAAGAAGGCACGCCGTACAAGTGGATCGACTTCCCGCAGCCGAACTACGCTTCGTCGAGCGCCGACCTGATCATGAAGGACGGCAAGAAGGTCGGCATGTCGATGTTCAACGGCTACTCCTGGAACGAGCGCCGCTGCCTGTCCCTCGGCGTGGTCGATATCGACATCCAGGAAGAGGAAATCCTCACCTTGGTGTGGGGCGAGCCGGAAACCACCGGCAAGACCTCGACCGAGCCGCACAAGCAGGCCGAAATCCGCGTCCGCGTCGCTCCGACGCCCTATGCGGCCGAGGCTCGCGAAAACTACGCCGACAGCTGGCGCACCAAGAAAGCCGGCTAAGCGGAATTGGCCCGGTTCTTCTGGAACCGGGCTGCCCGTCCTGTGTCGGCGGCGGAAAAGGGGCTTTTTCCATCGCCGACATTGTGACGCAGTCGGATTTTCCCGAAATATCAAGGGATTCGATTGCGCCGCAGAATGAAATAAGGCCCTATGGGCGCGATCGGAACCGCCGCCTGCAGGGTAGCCTGCAGGCGGCGAAATCCGGACAGTCCGAATTGGAAATGCTTCGGGCGGGAGCAGGAAAGGGCCCGTGAGCGTTTCGTCCTGAACATGTCTGGTCCACAGTCTGACTCGACAAGAGGACGCCTGCTCCGCGAAAAGGAATAAAAGACCAACCTGGGAGGTTCTACATGTTGACTAATTCGATCATCAAGAACGTAACGACCACTATCGCGGCGACTGCCGCGGTCGCCGGTGTGACGGTTTCCGCCGCATCCGCGGATTCGCTGAAATTCGCAAGCTGGGTTCCGCCCTTCCACACCATCACCAAGGGTGTGGTTGAGCCGCTGACCAACGCAATCGTGGAAGGCACCGGCGGCGCGACCGAAGTCGAGTACTTCGCAGGCGGCGAACTCGGTGCCGGCCCGCTTGAACAGTATGTTCGCGTGGTTCAGGGCGTGGCCGACATGTCGTGGGGCCTGCCGGGCTACACGTCGTCGCAGTTCCCGAAGACCATGCTTGCCGAACTGCCGGGCGCCAAGGGCGACATGCCGGGTTACGAGCTGCTCTGGAATGCCTATGACGCGGGTATGCTCGAAAGCGAATTCCCGGGCACCAAGCCGCTCGCCCTGTGGCTCAGCGAGCCGAACGTCTTCATTATGAAGGACCATGAAATCCGCACGCCGGACGACGTCAAGGGCCTGAAGATCCGCGTGTCCGGCGCCATTGCCGGCGACGTGATCGCCGCTCTCGGCGCAACGCCGGTGCAGATGCCGGCAGGCGAGATCTACAACGCCCTGCAGACCGGCCTGATCGACGGCGTCGTTACCGGCACCAGCGCGGTCGGCGACTTCAAGCTCGATGAAGTGGCCAACAGCTACACCTACAATGTGCCGCTCGGCCAGATCGCGTTCTACACCATCATCAACAAGGCCGCCTATGACGGTCTTTCGGCCGAAGGGAAGGCCGCAATCGACGGTATTGCCGGCCGTCCGCTCTCCAAGAGCGCCGAGGATGCGTGGAACGCAAAAGCGGACGCCGTGCTGGAAAGCATGAAGGCCGCCGGCGACAACACGATCATCACGCTGACCGACGAAGAATCCGCTGCTTTCGCGGAACTGACCCTGCCGGTCGCCGCAAAGGTCGTGAGCGGCCTCGGCGCGGAAGACGTCTACAAGACGATGCGCGGTGAGATGTAAGGCGGACTAATGCGCGCCTTCATCTGGAAATGGGCGGACAGGCTGATCAGCCTGTCCGCATTCGTCGGTACGATCGGGCTCCTCGTGGGCGTGGTCGTCGTTCTGATCGACGTCGTCGGCCGCGAGTTCCACATGCCGCTGAGGGGAGCTCAGGACATCTCGCAAATGGCGATGGTGACGATGGTGTTCGGCGGAATGGCGATCGCCGACCGGCTGTCGGCGCATATCGCGGTGGACGTTTTCGAAGGCGTTTTCCCGCCTATCGTCAATCGCCTGACACAGATCGTGGCTCCGATCGTCGGAGCCGTGGTTTTCCTTATGCTGGCGAAGGCCATGTGGGATGCGGCCGCGCTGTCGCGCATGCTCAATCTCGCAACCAACATCATCTATCTTCCCAAAGCCTGGTTCCAGTACATGGCGGTCGCCATGTCCCTGGTGACGGCGCTGGCGATGATCTTGAAGGCAGTGGACATGATTCTCGGCCGTCCGCTGCCCGAACACGGGGCTGATAAAATACTATGAGCGATTTCGCGATCGGCGGCGTCGGGATGGCCGTCCTTCTGGCGTTGCTTGCTTTCAGGATTCCTGTCGCGTTCGCCATGTTCTTTGTCGGCTTCGTCGGCATATCACTCCTGCACAACCCGACTTCGGCGATGAGCCTGCTGGCGTCCGAGAGCTTCACGCTTGCTTCGTCGCAGGAACTGGTGGTTATCCCGCTGTTCATCCTGATGGGCAACGTGGCGACCGTGACGGGCATGAGCCGCAGGCTCTATGACGCCGCTTACGCCATCATCGGTTCCTTCAGGGGCGGACTCGCCTCGGCAACCGTGATCGGCTGCGGCGGCTTCGCCGCGCTGTCGGGATCTTCCGTCGCTTCCGCCCTGACCATGGGCAAGGTCTCGCTCGGCGAGATGAAGCGTTTCAACTATGACGAACGCCTTTCGACCGGCGTCGTGGCTGCCGGCGGCACGCTGGGCATCCTGATCCCGCCGTCGACCGGATTCGTCATCTACGCCATCCTGGTCGAGCAGTCGATCGGCCGGTTGTTCCTCGCCGGCGTTCTGCCCGGCATCCTGCTGGCGGGAATGTTCATCCTGACGGTGACGATGCTGTGCTACTGGAAACCGGAATACGGTCCCGCCGGCCCGAAGACGACTTCGAGGCAAAAGGCGAATGCGTTCCTCGGCGCCGCGCCGATCGTGGGCATCACGCTGCTGACCATCGGCGGCATCTATGGCGGCTTCTTCTCGCCGGTCGAGGCGGCAGCCGTCGGCGCCGGACTGGTGATTGTTGTCGGCGCCTTGATGGGGCATCTCTCTCTGCGGGGATTGTGGTCGGCATCGAAGGAGTCCGTGGTAACAACCTCGTCCGTCATGCTGATCGTGATGTCGGCCAGCCTGATCAATCCGTTCCTGGCGCTAAGTCACATTCCGCAGGTCGCAGGCGATTTCCTGGTCAACCTGCCGTTCCCGCCGCTGGTGATCCTGATCCTGATCCTGCTCACCTATGTCGTGCTCGGCTGCTTCCTCGACAGCCTCGCCATGCTGGTGCTGACGCTGCCGATCTTCTTCCCTGTGATCATCAATTTCGGTTTCGATCCGATCTGGTTCGGCGTGCTGGTGGTGCTCACCCTGGAAATGGGGCTGATCTCGCCGCCTGTCGGGATGAACGTGTTCATCGTGAAATCGGTCGCGAAAGACGTGCCGCTCGGAAAGATTTTCGCCGGCGTGATGCCGTTCATGCTCGCCATGCTGCTGACGCTGGCGGTCATCGTGGCCTTTCCGCAAATCGCGCTGATCCTGCCGGACACGATGATCAACTGACGGCGCCGGGCTTTCGGCGCTGTCGCGAAGCCCGGCATCATCACGGCATGTAGCGCCGCAGCCGTTCCTCGAAGACACGGACTATCTCCGTCATTCCGCCGCTTTTCTTGATGGTCAGCCCGATCGACGTTCGCGCATCGGGCAGATCCACGGCGACCCTCTTCAATTCGCGCGGAAGATTGGCCAGTTGCCGCTCGCTGTAGGAGAGCAGCGCTATCGAGCTCGACTCCATGACAAGGCGTTCGGCGCCGGCGAAGGAATGGATTTCGCAGGTCTGGGCCGGCGGTGTTGCGCCGATCGTCTCGAACAAACTGTCGAAATAGGCCCTGACCGGCGTGCCGTGCTGACCGACGATCCACTTCTCGTTCTTCAGACCGGACATGGAGTGCGCGCGGGCATGACATGGATGGTCGCGCCGGGCGACCAGGGTGAAATTCTCGTGATAAAGAAACACCTCCTCCAAGTCCGGAAAGGGGGGCGGCGCGCGCAAAATGCCGATCATGCAGTCGATCTCGCCGCGCAGAAGCGCATTCGCCAGCATGGCGTAGCTGCCGGGCACCGCCATAAGGCGGAGATCCGGATGTAGGTTGGTGAGTTCGCCGAAGGTCTTCAGGACGAGGTCCTGCCCGGAGAAGGGCAGCATCCCGACGGCGAGCCGGCCGATCAGGCCGCGCCGGGAGCGGGCATCCATGCCGTCCGACACGTCGAGCACCTGCAACAGTTCGTCGCGCAATGCGGCGAGGCGCTGCGCCCGGGGTGTCGCTTCCAACCCGTTGCGCTTGCGCTCGAATAGCGGCTGGCGAGCATATTCCGTGATCGCCGCTATCGCGCGGCTCACCGCCGGTTGTGTCATGCCGAGCCGATGGGCCGCCTGCGATGCGCTTCCGAACCGGGCGACCGCCGCCACGGCTTCCAGATGATGCCAGCGCAGAAAGGCGACGAGGCTCGGACGGATGCCGCCAAGTGCCGCAACATCGGTTTCCGCCCGGTCGATCAGGCGGAGCGCGTTGGCGCAACGTTGCAGCACGGTTTCTCCCCAGACTGTCGGTTCCGCGCCGCCCCAGCCGCGCTGGAAGATCGGCACGCCGGTTACAGCCTCAGCCGACTGGATCGCCCGCGAGACGACAGGCTGGGTCGTGTTGAGAAGCGCCGCGGCTTCGGCAATGCCGCGAGCCCGGGCGACCGCGTCGATGGCGCGGACCTGTTTCAGGTTCAGGCGACTGTACCGGTTCATCAGTGATATTACCAGAATGAAGCTGCTTATTCGAAATCAGCATAAGCATATGGCGGGGCGACGTGATAGTGCAATCCGTGGATCGCCCGGGGGAGGACCGCAAGATGAGCTACAAGTCGCTCGAAGAGAGAATTCAGGCATCGAATGGCGATGTCCTTCGCATGATGCGCAACGCCCAGACCGGACGCTACCAGTTCCCGGTGCCGGCGGAGTTCACCAACTGGATGGAAGAGCAGCGCGCCTGGCGCGAGGGGGCGGCGCTGATGGACCAGTCGTTCCACATGACGGACCTCTATGTCAGCGGGCCGGACACGATTCGGCTGCTGTCCGATCTCGCGGTCAACAGCTTCACCAGGTTCGGCCGCGACAAGGCCAAGCAACTGGTCTGCTGCAATCACGAGGGCTACGTCATCGGCGACGCGATTGTCTTCGGCCTCGAGGACGACGCGGTGAACATCGTCGGCCGGCCGGTGGTGCCGAACTGGGTGCAGTATCACGCAGAGACCGGTGACTATGACGTCACGGTGGAACGCGACGAGCGCAAGCTCGACAACCCGGACAAACCGCGCAAGACCTATCGCTACGAGGTGCAGGGACCCGACGCGCTGAAAGTCCTCGAGAAGGTCAACGAGGGCGGTCCGCTGACGACCAGGTTCTTCAATATGGGCGAGATCACCATCGCCGGCTGCAAGGCCCGCACGCTGACCCATGGCATGGGCGGCGAGCAGGGGCTGGAAATGTGGGGGCCGTTCGAGGATGGCGCCAGGGTCAAGGCGGCGTTGCTGGAGGCCGGCAGGGAATTCGGCCTGAAGCAGGTCGGCGCGCGCGCCTATTCCACAGCGGCCGCGGAGTCCGGCTGGGTGCCGTCGCCGCTGCCGGCAATCTTTTCGGGCGAGGGGATGCTGGCCTATCGCGAGTGGCTGGGAGGCAATTGCTTCGAGGCCATTTCGTCACTCGGCGGCAGTCTCGAGACGGACAATCCGGAGGACTACTACCTGACGCCGTGGGACCTCGATTACGGCCGTGTCGTAAAGTTCGATCACGACTTCATTGGCCGGGCGGCGCTGGAGAAGATGGCCGATGGCCCGCATCGCCGGAAAATGACGCTGGTATGGAACAGGGACGACGTTCTGAAGGTGTTCGGCGGCATGATGGACGACGAGGCGTTACCGGCCAAGTATATGGAAATGCCCGCCGCTCACTATGCGACGCATCCCTATGACCGGGTTCTGGCGGACGGCAAGGATGCCGGGGTTTCGATCAGCCCGGTATTCTCGGCCAACGAGCGCGCCTGGATTTCGCTGGCGATCCTCGAAGGCGCAGCGGCCGAACCGGGATCGGAAGTCACCGTGATCTGGGGCGAACCCAATGGCGGGACGACGAAGCCGAATGTCGAGCCGCACCGCCAGATGGAGGTGCGCGCCGAGGTTCACGCCTGGCCGATTCATGAGGCCAGCCGGAAGTTCTACCGGTCGCAGACCTAGGGACATCGGTCACTGTCAACCGTGTCGGAACGGGCGGCGCCATGGGGTCCGCCCGTTTTCCTTGCGTCAAGCAAGGGATCTTCACTTCCACCGGTGAATGTATACAGAATCTTCTCGCATAATGAGATGTTGTGCGTTATATTGGCATTTGAGGCTAAAAAGCCACCTTCAGGGTACAGCTTTGTACACAATTGCCGATCTTGCGTGGAGGAGACGCCGGTCATGTTGAACATTCTGAAACGTGGAAAAAGCGACGCGGCGGCAAGCGAATACCCGCTCGGCGCGTTTCTCGACGGATTCTCGATCGAAGTGATGCCGCGCACGGCGGCCAAGGTCGAGGATTTCAAGGCACTGCTGCCGGCAGGGACCCGCGTCTATATCGCCCATATCGAAGGCACGCCGATCGAGGACATGGTAGCGACGGCAAAGCGTCTGCACGAGGACGGTTTTCCGGTGATGCCGCATTTTCCGGCGCGCATCATCAAGGACAAGGCGACGCTGGAAGACTGGATCCGCCGCTACCAAGGTGAAGCGGGCGTTGTGCAAGCGCTGCTGCTGGCCGGTGGTGTCGACAAGCCGCATGGCGATTTCGACAGTTCGATGCAGCTGATGGAAACGGGCCTGTTCGACGAGCATGGCTTCAAGCGGCTGCATGTGGCTGGCCACCCGGAAGGCAACAAGGACATCGACAAGGACGGTTCGACCAGGCTGGTCGACGAGGCGCTCAACTGGAAGCAGGCGTTTTCCGAGCGCACCGATTCCGAGATGGCGATCGCGACGCAGTTCGCTTTCGACGCCAAGCCGATCGCGGCCTGGGCGGAACGGCTGCAGGCTGCCGGCGTCACACTGCCGATCCATGTCGGCATTGCTGGCCCGGCCAAGCTGCAGACGCTGATCAAGTTCGCGATGGCTTGCGGAGTGGGTCCGTCTCTCAAGGTGCTGCAGAAGCGTGCGATGGATGTCTCCAAGCTGCTTTTGCCCTACGAGCCGACCGAAGTGCTTTCCGATCTTGCCGCCTACAAGGCCGACAATCCGGACAGCCTGATCGAGAAGGTGCACTTCTTCCCGCTTGGCGGCATCAAGACCAACGCCAACTGGGCGGCGGAAAACGCGAAGTAATCAAAAGAACGGCAATCAGGCGAGGCTCGGCATGCCGCCGAGCTTGCCGAGAAGCTCGGCGACATTGGCCGCCTGGAACTTCTTCAGCAGCCGCGCCCGGTAGGCTTCGACCGTGCGCGGCGAAATGCCGATGATGCGGGCGATCTCCTTGGAGGTGCGCCCTTCGCCCAGATACATGACGAGCTGGCGCTCGCGTGTCGTCAGTTCCTGGACCGGCCGCTCATGCGACAAGTCGGCGAAGCTCCACACCGCCTTCATCAACGGATCGCCTTCCTCGGTCAGGGTGACGCCGCGCACGCGGCACCAGAACATCGAGCCGTCGGAGCGCGCCATGATGCGCTCGTCCGAATAGCGGCCGGTCTCGCGCAGCGGCTTGACGCCGACGTCGCGGATTTTCACGAATTCCTCGTATGACGGATAAAGGATGGCGAAGGACTGGTCGCGCAGTCGGTCCACGGTGAAGCCGAACATGCGCGCAAAGGCCGGATTGCAGGTGCGGATGATCCGGTTTTCCGTCATCACGATGCCGACCGGTGCGTGTTCCCATGCCAGACGGTTCAGTTCTTCGTAGTTTTTCGTACCGTCCATGCGTGTTTCTACGATATTGCCAGTTCCATTCGTTGAGGCGGATACTATCACCCGGCCCGCATGTGCAAAGAGGAATGTATGTGCGGGCGCGATTTGGCTTTGCCTGCCGCTATCACTGAGGGAGGAACTATCATGAAACGGATTTTCGCGACGCTTGCGGTCGCAGGAAGCCTCGCGGCCGCGGCCTTCGCCACGGCCTCGGCGCAGGACGACACGGTGAAGGTCGCGCTGGTGCATGGCCTGTCGGGTTCGGCCTTCGAGGCGTTTTCCAAGCAGACCTCGACCGGCTTCAACATGGGGCTGGAATACGCCACCAACGGCACGATGACCGTCAAGGGCAAGACAATCGAGGTGCTCGAGAAGGACACCCAGTTCAAGCCCGACGTGGCGCGTTCGGTGCTGGCGGAAGCCTATGGCGACGATGACGTGCTGATCGCCGTCGGCGGGACGTCTTCGGGCGTGACCACCGCGATGCTGCCTGTCGCCGAGGAGTACGAGAAGATCCTGCTGGTCGAGCCGGCGGTCGCCGACTCGCTGACCGGGCCGGATTCCAACCGCTACGTGTTCAAGACCTCGCGCAATTCGTCGATGGACATGCAGGCGCAGGCGCTGGCGCTGAAGCCGGACGAAAACCTCTTTGTCGCGACGCTCGCAGAGGACTACGCCTTCGGCAAGGACGGCATCGCCGCCTTCAAGAAGGCGCTGGAAGGCAGCGGCGCGACGGTGGTCGCGGAAGAATACGTGCCGCTGAAAACGACCGACTACACCGCCGTCGGCGAGCGCCTGTTCAACGCGCTGAAGGACAAGCCGGGCCGCAAGGTGATCCTGATCTATGTCGCCGGCTCCGGCGATCCGATGGGCGCGCTGACCGGCATGGATCCGTCACGCTTCGATATCGAGATCTCGACCGGCGGGCACATCCTCGCGGTGCTGCCGACCTACAAGCGGGTGCCGGGCATGGAAGGCGCGATCTACTACTATTACGAAGCGGCGAAAAACCCGATCAACGACTGGCTGGTCGAAGAACACCAGAAGCGTTTCGATGCGCCGCCGGACTTCTTCACCGCCGGCGGCATGGCGGCGGCGCTCGCTGTCGTGAAAGCGCTGGAAACGGCCGACGAGTGGGATACCGAGACGCTGATCTCGACGATGGAAGGCATGAGTTGGGATACGCCAAAGGGCAAGATGACCTTCCGCCCGGAAGATCACCAGGCGCTGCAGTCGATGTTCCACTTCAAGATCCGCGTCGACGACAATGTCGACTGGGCGATTCCGGATCTCGTGCGCGAGATCAAGCCGGAAGAGATGGACATCCCGCTCGGCCGCAACAACCAGTAGGCTTGCCTGCTCGATCAAACGGGCGCGGCGGTGTCGCCGCGCCCCCGCGATGCCGGCTCCCAGTCATGACCGCTCCTTCCATCGAAACGCATGGCCTGACGATCCGCTTCGGCGGTCACGCCGCGGTGAACGACGTATCCTGCGCATTCCGCCCAGGCGAACTGACGGTGATCGTCGGGCCGAACGGCGCGGGCAAAACCACCTATTTCAGCCTGATGTCCGGTCAGCTTTCACCCAGCGAAGGCACGATCCTGAAAGACGGGACGGATATCACGCATCTGTCGCCGTCGGCGCGGGCCAAGGCGGGAATCGGAAGGGCATTCCAGCTGACCAACCTGTTTCCGAAGCTTTCGGTGCTGGAAAATGTGCGGCTCGCCGTGCAGGCGCGCCATGGTGTCGGGCCGCGCCTGTTCCGTCCGGCAGCCGCTTTCAGCGAGATCGCCGACCGGGCGCATGAGCATCTGAGGTCGACACGGCTCGACGATGTGGCGCATCTGCCCGCCGCGGCGCTGCCGCATGGCGACCAGCGCAAGCTCGAGGTGGCGCTGCTGCTGGCGATGGAGCCGGACATCTTCATGTTCGACGAGCCGACCGCCGGGATGAGCGTCGACGAGGCGCCGGTGATCCTCGAACTGGTCGACGAGATCCGCAAGGACAAGACCAAGACCGTTCTGCTGGTCGAGCACAAGATGGACGTGGTGCGGGCGCTCGCCGACAGGATCATCGTCCTGCACAATGGCGAGCTGGTCGCGGACGGCCTGCCGGAAGAGGTGATCGCCATGCCGATCGTGCGCGAGATCTATCTCGGCATTCCCGCGGACGAGGCGGCGGCATGAGCGAGTACATCCTGCGTCTCGACGACGTGCACACCGATATCGCAGAGTACCAGGTGCTGCACGGCATTTCCTTCAACGTGCCGGAAGGCGGCGTGCATGTGCTGCTCGGGCGCAACGGCGCCGGCAAGACGACGACGCTACGCACCATCATGGGACTGTGGCGGGCGCGCTCCGGCGCGGTCGTGTTCAAGCATCACGACATCACGGCGATGCATACTTCCGACATCGCCCGGCTGGGCATCGCCTATGTGCCGGAGAACATGGGCATCTTCGGCGGCTTGACCGTGCAGGAGAACATGCGGCTGGCCACGGCGGACGGCAGTTTCGACGATGGCCGGCTCGGCCAGATTTTCGAGCTGTTCCCGGCGATGGAAAAATTCTGGACGAAACCGGCGGGGTCATTGTCGGGCGGGCAGAAACAGATGCTGGCGATTTCGCGCGCGATCATCGAGAAGCGGGAACTGATCCTGATCGACGAGCCGACCAAGGGGCTGGCGCCGTCGATCATCCGCGCGATGATCGCCGCCTTCGAGGAGATATCCAGAGACTGCACCATATTGCTGGTGGAGCAGAATTTTCTGTTCGCCTCGTCGCTCGGGCGCAATGTCTGCGTCATCGACGACGGACGGATCGCGCATGCCGGTTCGATGGGCGAACTGGTCGAGGACAAGGAATTGCAGACGCGTTTGCTCTCCCTGTCTCTGGACGCGCATCAGTAGGGGCGGGAATGAGCAAGTTCACTGAGATGTTCGAGCGGGTTGGCGGCGTGAATGCGTTGCCGGTCATCCTGATGATCGTCGCGCTGCCGCTGGTCGGCTCGTTCTCGTCCTGGGTGACGCTGACAGTGGCGGGGCTTGCCATGGGGATGATGATCTTCCTGATGGCCTCGGGACTCTCCCTCGTTTTCGGCCTGATGGACGTGCTGAATTTCGGCCATTCGGCCTTCATCTCGTTCGGCGCCTTCATCGCGGCTTCCGTGCTGGCGGCGCTGGCCGCCTGGGTCGGCGCGGATTCGCTGACGCTGAACTTCCTGGCACTGTTCGCCGCGCTCGGGGCGGCAACCCTGTTCGGGCTGGCGGCGGGCTGGTTCTTCGAGCGGGTGATCGTCAAGCCGGTCTATTCGGATCATCTGCGCCAGATCCTGATCACCATCGGCGCGCTGATCGTTTCCGAGCAGATCATTCTCGCGGTCTGGGGCGGCAACCCGGTCGCGGTGCCGCGCCCGGCGATGCTCGACGGCGCTTTCATCATCGGCGACGTGGCGATCGAGATCTACCGCGTCTTCGCCTTCTTCCTCGGGCTGGCCGTGTTCATCGCGCTCAGCATCGTGCTCAACCGCACCCGGATCGGCCTTCTGATCCGCGCCGGCGTGGAAAACCGCGAGATGGTCGAGGCGCTGGGCTTCAAGATCGATCGCCTGTTCATCGCCGTGTTCATGGTCGGCTCGGCGCTTGCCGCGATGGGAGGGGCGATGTGGGCCGGGTACCAGGGACTGATCACCGGTGCGCTTGGCGGCGAACTGATGATCCTCGTTTTCATCGTCGTCATCATCGGTGGCCTCGGCTCCATCGAGGGCTCGCTGCTGGGCGCGCTGCTGGTCGGGCTGCTCGGCAACTATGTCGCCTTCATCTTCCCGAAGCTGTCGCTTGCCTCGAACATGCTGCTGATGATGGCGATCCTCTTGTGGCGGCCGCTGGGCCTGCGGCCCGCGGTGGGCAAGTAGGGGGCGGATGATGACGACGACCGAACTCGCCTCTTCGCCGCCCGCCGACACCGCCCGTACCGGACGGATGATCGTTTACGGCATCGTGCTTGCCATCGGCCTGGCGCTCGCCTTCGCGCCGTTCCTGTTCCAGGACGTGCGCTCGGCGCAGGTGGCGGCGCGCATTTGCGTCTTTATCGTGCTGGCGGCGAGCTATGATCTCCTGATCGGCTATACCGGCATCGTTTCCTTCGCGCATACGATGTTCTTCGGGCTCGGCGCCTATGGTGCTGCGATCGCGCTGAAGACGCTCGGCCCCGGCTGGGATGCCGTACTGCTCGGCGGCGCGGCCGGTGTCGTTACCGCCATTGTTCTGGCGATACTGATCGGCGTTCTGTCGCTTCGGGTGAAGGCGATCTTCTTTGCCATGGTCACGCTGGCGGCGGCTTCGGTGATGATGGTGCTTGCGTCGCAGTTTTCCGATTTCACGGGCGGCGAGGACGGCATCGTCTACAAGGCGCCGGACCTGTTCAAGCCGGCGACCAAGCTGCTGACCGACGAAAACGGCAAGGTGCTGAAACTCTTCGGCGTGTCGATGAACGGCAAGATTGCCGCCTACTACTTCGTCTTTCTGACTTGCCTTGTCCTGTTCTGGGCGTTGATGCGGATCGTGCGCTCGCCGCTCGGCACGGTGCTGGAGGCAATCCGCGAAAACGAGATGCGCGCCGAGGCGATCGGTTACCGCGTCGTCGCCTACCGCACCTCGGTGTTCGTCATCGCGGCGGTGATCGCGGCACTGGCCGGGACGGTCTGGGCGGTGTGGCTGAAATATACCGGACCGGAGACGACGCTTTCATTCACGATCATGATCGACATATTGCTGATGGTCGTCATCGGCGGCATGGGCACCATGGTCGGCGCGGTGATCGGCGTCGTGCTGATGAGCCTGGCGCAGTTCTACCTGAAGGATCTGATGGAAGCGGCGGCGGAGGCGACATCCGCCGTGCCGCTGTTGCCGGACCTGCTCAACCCGGACCGCTGGCTTTTGTGGCTGGGCATCCTGTTCATCCTGCTGGTCTATTTCTTTCCGGCCGGCATAGCGGGAACCCTGATGAAGAAAGGCACTCACTGATGGTCGAACGGCGTTCGCATTACGTGGCCTGCGGGCCGCATGAACTGCATGTCAGCGCCTGGGGCGAGCGAACGAAGCCGGCGCTCGTCATGTGGCACGGGCTGGCGCGCACGGGCCGCGACTTCGACGAGGCGGCAGCTGCGCTCTGCAACGAGTATTTCGTGATCTGCCCGGACACGCTGGGGCGGGGTCTCTCGTCCTGGGCGAAGGACATCGCGACGGATTACTCCTATGCCGCCTATGGCAAGCATGCGGCGGCGATCTTCGATCATTTCGGCGTCGACGAAATGCGCTGGATTGGCACGTCGATGGGCGGGCTGATCGGCGTGACGCTTGCCGCGGGGACGCTGAAGGGCCGCATTACCCATCTGGCGGTCAACGATATCGGTCCGTGGATCCCCGAGGGGGCGGTCGGCCGCATCCATGATTATGTCGGCAAGCCGCCTTCCTTTCATACGGTGAGCGAGCTGGAAGACTGGCTGCGTGCGGCCTATGCGCCGTTTGGCAGGAACTCGGACGCCTTCTGGCGGCGCATGGCGGATACCTCGATACGGCGAAAAGACGACGGAAGCGTCACGGTGCATTACGACCCGCATATCGTCACCCAGTTTACCCTGCACAAGGGCGATCTCGACTGCTGGACAGCCTGGGATGGCCTCGATCTGCCGGCACTTCTCCTGCGCGGACGGCAGTCCGACGTGCTGCCGGAATCGGTCGCCGCGGAAATGTGCGAACGCGGACCGAAACCGGAGTTGGTGGAGTTCGAGGATGTCGGTCACGCGCCAACTCTCGCAACGGAAGCCGAGTGGAAAATCCTGCGGGAGTTCCTCGCCCGATAAAATCGAGCAATTTCAAGCCTTTCGCTCGATAGGAAACCGCTATCGAGCGACGGGAATGCCTTATTGATCCCGTACCCTCCGGACTGACAAAATGTCGCGATACCGACATGCCGAGGAGGAGTGCTTTGGCCGGGACCCCGTCGACCGCCGAGATCGACGATCGTATCAGCGCGATCGCCGACGAACACAGACATCTTGAAGGCCCGCTTCTGCCGATCCTGCACGCCGTGCAGGAGGAGTTCGGCTGTATTCCGCAGGAAGCGCTGCCCGCCATCGCGTCGAAGCTGAATATCAGCCGCGCCGAAGTGCATGGCGTGATGAGCTTCTATCACGATTTCCGCGAACAGCCTGCCGGCCGCCATACGGTCAAGATCTGCCGGGCGGAAGCCTGCCAGTCGATGGGCGGCGATGCGGTCGCCGAACATGCCAAGGGCCGCTTCAAGGTCGGCTTCGGCGAAACCGCTCCGGACGGTTCGGTGACGCTGGAGGCCGTCTACTGCCTCGGCCTGTGCGCCTGCGCGCCCGCGGCGATGGTCGACGGCAAGGTCGTCGGCCGTGTCGACCAGGCGCGTATCGACGCGATCGCCGAGGAGGTACGGGCATGACGGTCACGGTTTATGTACCCGGCGATTCCGGTGCGCTGGCGCTCGGCGCCGACGACGTGGCGAAGGCGATTGCCGACGAGGCGGCGAACAATGGCGCGGAGATCAGGATCGTGCGCAACGGTTCGCGCGGCATGTACTGGCTGGAGCCGATGGTCGAGGTCGCGACCGGCGAGGGCCGTGTCGCATATGGCCCGGTGACGGCGGGCGATGTCGCCTCGCTGTTCAAGGCCGATTTCCTGTCCGGCGGGGCGCACAAGCTGTCACTCGGCAATCCGGAAGAAATCCCGTTCCTGAAGAACCAGACGCGACTGACCTTTGCACGCTGCGGCATCGTCGATCCGCTGTCGCTGGAGGATTACGAGGCGCATGACGGGCTGAAGGGCCTGCGCAAGGCGGCCGGCATGGCCGCCTCCGACATCGTGCAGACCGTGACCGATTCCGGCCTGCGCGGCCGCGGCGGGGCAGGATTTCCGACCGGCATCAAGTGGAAGACGGTGCTCGATGCCGCCGGCCCGCAGAAATACATCGTCTGCAATGCCGACGAGGGCGACAGCGGCACCTTCGCCGACCGGATGATCATGGAGGGCGATCCCTTTGTGCTGATCGAGGGCATGGCGATTGCCGGCCTCGCGACGGCGGCGACCAAGGGTTATATTTACTTGCGCTCGGAATATCCGGACGCGATCCGCATCATGAACGCGGCGATCGGCATCGCGCGCGGCAAGGGCGTGCTGGGTGCGTCGGTGCTCGGCTCCGGCAAGGCGTTCGACATCGAGGTCCGCGTCGGCGCGGGCGCCTATGTCTGCGGCGAGGAAACCTCGCTGCTCAATTCGCTGGAAGGCAAGCGCGGCGTGGTTCGCGCCAAGCCACCGCTGCCCGCCCATGAGGGCTTCATGGGCAAGCCGACGGTGGTCAACAACGTCATCTCGCTCGCCTCCGTGCCGGTCATTCTCGACAAGGGCGCCGAATTCTATCGCGACTTCGGCATGGGCCGGTCGCGCGGCACGATCCCGATCCAGATCGCCGGCAACGTCAAGCATGGCGGGCTCTACGAGACGGCCTTCGGCCTGACGCTAGGCGAGATCGTCGACGAGATCGGCGGCGGCACGGCGACGGGGCGCGAGGTCAAGGCTGTGCAGGTCGGCGGACCGCTCGGGGCCTATTTCCCGCGCGAATTGTTCGGTACGCCGTTCGATTACGAGGCTTTCGCGGCCAAGGACGGGCTGATCGGCCATGCCGGCGTCGTCGTGTTCGACGAGACGGCGGACATGATGAAGCAGGCCCGCTTCGCCTTCGAGTTCTGCGCCATCGAGAGCTGCGGCAAGTGCACGCCGTGCCGGATCGGTGCGGTGCGCGGCGCCGAGACGGTCGACAAGATCGCCCAGGGTATCGACCAGGAAACCAATCTCGAACTGGTGGCCGACCTCTGCAACACGATGAAATTCGGTTCGCTTTGCGCGCTCGGCGGCTTCACGCCGTATCCGGTGATGAGCGCGCTGACCCATTTCCCGGACGATTTCCGGAAGAACCCTTACCTGCAAGCCGCGGAGTGAAATCATGCGCCTGATTCAAGAGACGGATTTCGGGACCCCCGCTTCCCGGTCGGAAAAGACCGTCACGCTGACCGTCGACGGCTTCGAGGTGACGGTGCCGGAAGGCACATCGGTGATGCGCGCCTCGCAGGAGGCCGGCATTTCGGTGCCGAAACTGTGCGCCACCGACATGGTCGACGCCTTCGGCTCCTGCCGCATGTGCCTGGTCGAAATCGAGGGCCGCAACGGCACGCCGGCTTCGTGCACGACGCCGGTCGCCGACGGCATGGTGGTTCACACCCAGACGGGCAAGCTGAAGGATCTGCGGCGCGGCGTGATGGAGCTCTATATCTCCGACCACCCGCTCGACTGCCTGACCTGCGCCGCCAATGGCGACTGCGAATTGCAGGACATGGCGGGGGCCGTCGGTCTGCGCGACGTGCGTTACGGCTACGAGGGCGACAACCACGTCACCGCGCGCAACGGCGATCAGCCGAACATGCGCTGGATGCCGAAGGACGAGTCCAATCCCTATTTCACCTACGATCCGTCGAAGTGCATCGTCTGCTCGCGCTGCGTGCGCGCCTGCGAGGAAGTGCAGGGCACCTTCGCGCTGACCATCGAGGGCAGGGGCTTCGACAGCCGCGTCTCGCCGGGCATGCATGAGGATTTCCTGTCGTCGGAATGCGTTTCCTGCGGCGCCTGCGTGCAGGCCTGCCCGACGGCGACGCTGACCGAGAAGTCGATTATCGAGATCGGCCAGCCGGAACATTCCGTGGTGACGACTTGTGCTTATTGTGGTGTCGGCTGCTCCTTCAAAGCGGAAATGCGCGGCGAGGAACTGGTGCGCATGATGCCGTACAAGGACGGCAAGGCGAATCGTGGCCACTCCTGCGTCAAGGGCCGGTTCGCCTGGGGCTACGCCAACCATCAGGACCGCATTCTCAATCCGATGATCCGCGAGACCATCGACGAGCCGTGGCGCGAGGTCTCCTGGGAAGAAGCCTTGAGTTTCACCGCCAACAAGCTGAAAAGCCTGCAGAAAGACTACGGCAAGAACTCCATCGGCGTGATCACCTCGTCGCGCTGCACCAACGAGGAGACATTCCTGGTGCAGAAGCTGACGCGGGCCGTGTTCCGCAACAACAACACCGACACCTGCGCGCGCGTCTGCCACTCGCCGACCGGCTACGGTCTCGGCCAGGCCTTCGGGACCTCGGCGGGCACGCAGGATTTCGATAGCGTCGAGCATTCCGACGTGGTGATCGTGATCGGCGCCAACCCGACCGACGGGCACCCGGTATTCGGCTCGCGCCTGAAGAAGCGTCTGCGCGAGGGCGCCAAGCTGATCGTCATCGACCCGCGCCGCATCGATCTCGTGCGCACGCCGCATGTGGCCGCGTCGCATCACCTGCCGCTGAAGCCCGGCACAAATGTCGCCGTGCTGACCGCGCTGGCGCATGTCATCGTCACCGAAGGGCTGATGAACGAGCAGTTCATCCGCGAGCGTTGCGACTGGGACGAGTTCCAGGATTACGCCGCCTTCGTTTCCGACGAGCGCCATTCGCCGGAAGCGACCGAAGCCTTCACCGGCGTGCCGGCGGAGGAAATCCGCGGCGCGGCGCGTCTCTATGCGACGGGCGGCAATGGCGCGATCTATTACGGCCTCGGCGTGACGGAGCACTCCCAGGGTTCGACCACGGTGATGGCGATCGCCAACCTCGCCATGCTGACCGGCAATATCGGCCGGCCGGGCGTCGGCGTGAACCCGCTGCGCGGCCAGAACAACGTGCAGGGTTCCTGCGACATGGGCTCGTTCCCGCACGAATTGCCGGGCTATCGGCACGTCAAGCTGCCGGAAGTGCGCGAAATCTTCGAGAGCCTGTGGGGCGTCGAACTCGACTCCGAGCCGGGCCTGCGCATCCCGAACATGCTGGACGCCGCCGTCGACGGCACGTTCAAGGGCATCTACATCCAGGGCGAGGACATTCTGCAGTCCGATCCGGACACCAAGCATGTCGCGGCGGGCCTTGCGGCGATGGAATGCGTGATCGTGCACGATCTCTTCCTCAACGAGACCGCCAACTACGCGCATGTGTTCCTGCCGGGCTCGACCTTCCTGGAAAAGGACGGCACCTTCACCAATGCCGAGCGCCGTATCAACCGCGTGCGCCGGGTGATGACGCCGAAAAACGGCTATGCCGACTGGGAGATCACCCAGATGCTGGCCAATGCGATGGGCGCCAACTGGAGCTACACCCATCCGAGCCAGGTGATGGACGAGATCGCGGCGACGACGCCGAGCTTCGCCAATGTCACCTACGATCTGCTGGAAGAGCGCGGCTCGATCCAGTGGCCCTGCAACGATGCCAACCCGGACGGGTCGCCGGTGATGCATGTGGAGGGCTTCGTGCGTGGCAAGGGCAAGTTCATCGTCACCGAATATGTCGCGACCGACGAGAAGTCCGGCCCGCGCTTCCCGCTCCTGCTGACGACCGGGCGAATTCTCAGCCAGTACAATGTCGGCGCGCAGACGCGACGCACGCCGAATGTCATGTGGCATGACGAGGACGTGCTGGAAATCCACCCGCACGACGCCGAACAGCGCGGTATCCGCGACGGCGACTATGTGCGGCTCGCCAGCCGTTCCGGCGAGACCTCGCTCAGGGCGCTGATCACCGACCGCGTGGCGCCGGGCGTCGTTTACACGACGTTCCACCATCCGGGCACGCAGGCCAACGTGATCACCACCGACTATTCCGACTGGGCGACAAACTGCCCGGAATACAAGGTGACAGCGGTTCAGGTGACGCCGTCCAACGGTCCGACCGAGTGGCAGGTCGAATACGAGGAACAGGCCAAGCAGTCGCGCCGCATCGTTCACGCGGAACCGGCCGAGTAGGCCGATGTCACCGGAGTCGCTGCGACCCTTCGAAAGGCAGTTCCGGCGCGCCGGGCGCGCGGGTTCGGGCCCGCGCATGCTGGCCGAGGAAACGCCGGTGGCGCTTTCCTTTAACGGGGTGACGCAGGCGGTGATGATGGCGACGCCCTCGGATCTGGAGGATTTCGCTGTCGGCTTCTCGCTGAACGAGGGCATCGTCGGAACACCTGCCGACATAGAACGGATCGAGGCGGTCGAGGCCGAGGACGGTATCGACCTGCAGATCCGCGTGACCGACGAGGTCGGAGAAAGGCTGGCGAAACGCCGCCGCGCCATGGCCGGGCCTGTCGGCTGCGGGCTGTGCGGTGTCGAGAGCATCGAGGAAGCGGTGAAGCCGCGCGCCGCCGTCAATAGCGATTTCACATTGCCTGCCGGCGAGATCGGCAAGGCAATGGCCGAACTGACCAAGGTTCAGGTGATGAACGCCGAGACCGGAGCGGTGCATGCCGCCGGTTTCTGGATGCCGGGAAAAGGCCTCGTCTTCGCGCGTGAGGATGTCGGCCGGCACAATGCGCTCGACAAGCTGGCCGGCGCCCTGGCGCGGGCAGGTATCGACGGCGGGCGGGGCGCTGTGCTCATGACCAGCCGTGTTTCGGTGGAAATGATCCAGAAGACGGCGACTATCGGCTCGCCAATCGTGCTTGCCATTTCCGCGCCGACGGCGCTTGCCGTGCGAACGGCGGAGAAAGCCAATATCACGCTCGTCGCCGTAGTACGCGGCGAAGACCATGAAATCTTCACGCATCCGCGACGGATCGCAAACGGAGAAATATCCGATGTCGCCTGACAAGCTCGTTCGTATGGCCAATCAGATCGCAACCTTCTTCAAGTCGAAGCCGCATGACGAGGCAGTGCAGGGCGTCGCCGAACACATCTCCAATTTTTGGGAGCCGCGCATGCGCGCGCAGCTGTTCGAGGTGCTGGCCGAGGGAGGCGAGGGCCTCGACCCGCTGGTGATCGAGGCGAAGGACGGTATCCGTCCGGTCAAGGAAGACGCCTGACCGCCTCCTAGAACAGAAGTTCCGCCGGGGCTTTTCTGTCGCAAAGGCTTGAACATTCGCTGCTAAGGGTGTGAACTGGGTTTGCACCGCACCATCGACACAGTCAATCGCAGCGAGATAGCCGATCATGTCAGCGAGTACAGGGGCCAGATTCATCCTCGATGAACGGGCGCCGCTCGTCGAGGCTCTTTACGGTGATCGCGGGCGTAAAGAGCGGCGGGGCTAGCATGACCTCAGGCGCGCAATCAGGTGATGTGACCGGTCCGGCCGTGACGGTGCCGTCGATCCCGGAAGACCAGATCGTTTCAATCTGCGAATCCTACGCCAATGACCGGCACCGGATGCTCGACATCCTGCGCGAGGTGCAGGACCGTTTTCGCTGGATATCGCCGAAGGTAATGGAAACGGTCGCCAGCCAGACCGGGCTTTCGAGGATCGAGGTCGAGGGGGTGGCGAGCTTCTATTCGTTTCTTTCGCAGACACCGAAAGGCCGGGTGACGATCCGGCTTTGCGACGACATCATCGACCGCTTCGCGGGGCTTCCCGCCGTTGCGGAGGCTTTCGAACAGGAACTCGGCATCAAGGTCGGCGAGACCTCGGGCGACGATGCTTTCTCGCTGGAATACACGCCCTGCATCGGCATGTGCGACCAGGCGCCGGCGGCGATGGTCAACGATGTCGTGGTGACGAATCTGACGCCCGAACTTGCCCGGCAGTGGGCGCAGGCGCTGAAGGCCGGCCAGTCGCCGGAGGATATCATTTCGGACCGCTTCGCCGAACTGACGCCGCATGAGCGGGCGACCCGGCAGGTGGAAAACAATATCCGCCATGCGGGCGCGGTGCTGCTCGGTCCGGTGCCGGATAGCGCCGGGCTGAAGAAGGCGGTCGACACGACGCCGGCGCAGATCATGGACACGATCGAGGCGAGCGGGCTGCGCGGTTGCGGCGGAGCCGGCTTCACGACGGGCAAGAAATGGAAGTTCGCGGCCAGCGAGAAGGCGGACAAGCGGTTCGTGTTCTGCAATGCCGACGAGGGCGAGCCCGGCACCTTCAAGGACCGCGTGCTGCTGACGGAACGTCCACATCTGCTGGTGGAGGGTATGACCATAGCGGCCCGGGCGGTCGGCGCGCGTGAAGGGATCATCTATCTCAGGGGCGAATACGTCTATCTAAGGGAACTCATCGAAGAGGTGCTTGCAGATCGCCGCGCACGCGGCCTTCTCGGCAAGGACATTATGGGCGTCGGCGGTTTTGACTTCGATCTGCGCGTCCAGATTGGTGCCGGTGCCTATATCTGCGGCGAGGAGGGGGCGCTGATCAGTTCCTGCGAGGGGCTGCCGGGCGAACCGAAGACCCGGCCGCCTTTCCCGGTCAATCGCGGTTATCTCGGCTATCCGACCGTCGTCAACAATGTCGAGACCTTCTGCCATGCGGCCCGCATCATGGACCGTGGTGCGAAATGGTTCTTCGACATGGGAAGCGAAGGCAGCCACGGCACCAAGCTGTTCAGCATTTCCGGGGATTGCCTCAATCCCGGCGTCTACGAGTTGCCCTACGGGCTGGAGATCCGCGAGCTGCTGGAAATGGTTGGCGGCGAAGACGCGGCGGCCGTGCAGGTCGGCGGTCCGTCCGGCACGATGATCGCCCGCGACAGCTTCCATCGCCGGCTGACCTTCGATGACCTTGCCACCGGCGGCGCCATCATCGTGTTTTCCGGCGAGCGCAACGTGCTTGAAATCGTCGAGTACTACATGTCCTTCTTCGTGCATGAGAGCTGCGGCTACTGCACGCCGTGCCGGGTCGGCAACGTGTTCCTGCAGAAGGCGATCGGCAAGTTCCGCAAGGGCCTCGCCAATCCGGAAGACATAGAATACCTGAAAGACCTTTCGGGCACGATCATCGAGACCAGCCGCTGCGGTCTCGGCATGACATCGCCCAATCCCATTCTCACAACGCTCGAGAACTTTCCGCTCGTCTATTCGGCGATGGTCAAGCCGTCGAAGGACAGGATCCGGGCAACATTCGATATCCAGTCGGCCATCGACGGCGCGCGCAAGCTCGCGAAGCGCCGCTCCTACATCTACGACAAGGATTTTTCGAAGTGAGCGATCAGGACTTCAAATTCAGGATCGACGGCGTCGAAATCACGGCGAAATCCGGCCAGACGATCATGGAGGCCGCCGACGAGGCGGGAATATACATTCCGCGCCTTTGCGACCATGAAGGGCTGCGCCATCAGGGCGGGTGCAGGGTCTGCACGGTCAAGGCGAATGGCCGCAGCGTATCCGCCTGCACGCAGCCGGCCGCGCCGGACCTGACCGTCGAGAATGAAAGCGCGCATGTGAACAAGCTCCGCCGGGACTTGGTGGAGATGCTGTTCCACGAGGGCAACCATCTCTGTCCGATCTGCGAAGCCAGCGGCAATTGCGAATTGCAGGCCATGGCCTACCGGCTGGAAATGGTCGATCCGACCAAGTTTCCCTATCTTGAGCCCTGCCGCGCTGTCGACGCATCGCATCCCGACATCGCGCTCGACACCAACCGCTGCATCAGCTGCGGCCGGTGTATCCGCGCCTCGCAGGATGTCGATGGCAAGGGTGTGTTCGGCTATGTCGGCCGTGGTATCCACCGACGCGTGGCGGTGAATGGCGAGGACCTGGCCCATACCGATGCCGAAGCGTCGGACCATGCAATTTCGGCGGATGTCTGTCCGGTCGGCTGCATCATACGGAAAGGCGTTGGCTTCGTGACGCCGATCGGCGAACGCGAGTTCGACAAGGGGCTGATCGGCTACCAGATCGAGGGGAAGCGCCGTGGCTGAGTTGAGAAAGGCCCGTATCGCAACCGCTTCGCTTGCCGGGTGTTTCGGTTGCCACATGGCGATCCTCGATATCGACGAACGGCTGATGGAACTCATGAAGCTGGTCGAGGTCGACCGCTCGCCGCTGACCGACATCAAGCGGTTCACCAAGCGCTGCGACATCGGCATCATAGAAGGCGGCTGCTGCAACGAGGAGAACGTGCATGTTCTCAGGGATTTCAGGCGCAATTGCGATGTGCTGATTTCGATCGGCCAATGCGCGATCATGGGCGGGCTGCCGGCGATGCGCAACGCCATCATGCATTCCGACGCACCTTTGCGCGAATGCCTGGAAGAGGCGTATATTACCGGGCGCTACATCCGGAACACGACGCATGACATACCGAACGATCCGGCGCTGCCGCTGTTGCTCGATGAGGTCTATCCGTGTTCCGAGGTGGTCGAGATCGACTACCAGATCCCGGGCTGCGCCCCGACCGGCGATGTCATCTATGAAACGTTGAGCAGCCTGTTGGCCGGCAAGTTTCACGGTTTCGACCGCATGCATATCAAGTTTGACTGATCAGAGAGCGCCGCAACATGGGTGAACCGAGACTGATCGAGATTTCCCCGGTAACCCGCGTCGAGGGGCACGGCAAGGTGACGATCCATCTCGACCGCGACAACCAGGTCGACGAGGCACGGCTGCACATCGTGGAGTTCCGCGGCTTCGAGCGGTTCATCCGCGGCCGCCTGCTGTGGGAAGTGCCCGTCATCGTGCAGCGCCTTTGCGGCATCTGCCCGGTCAGCCACCATCTCGCCGCCGCCAAGGCGATGGATGTCATCTGGGGCGTCGACGAATTGCCGCCGACGGCGGAGAAAATGCGCCGGCTGATGCATTACGGCCAGGTGATGCAGAGCCATGTGCTGCACTTCTTCCATCTCGCCGCGCCCGACCTGCTGTTCGGCTTCGGCGCGCCGGCCGAAAAACGCAACATTTTCGAGGTCATCAAGGAAAATCCCGAACTCGGCCGCCGCGCGGTCCTGATGCGAAAATTCGGCCAGGAGATCATCGAGGCGACGGCGGGCAAGAAGATCCACGGCACTGGCGCGATACCGGGCGGGATCAACAGGAACCTGCCGGTGGAAACCCGCGATGCCTTCCTGAAGACGATCGAGGACATGGAGCAGTGGGCGCAGGACGCGCTGGCGCTGGCGCGCGGCTACAGCCTCGACCATGCCGACGTCGTGGACGGGTTCGCCTCTTTCCCGTCGAACTTCATGTCGATTGTGCGCGCGGATGACGGAGCGCTCGATCTCTACCACGGCAATCTGCGCGCGCTCGATCCGCAGGGCGGAGTCATCTTCGACCAGCTGGAATACAGCAAGTACCACGAGAAGATCGTCGAGGACGTGCGTTCCTGGTCCTACATGAAGTTCCCCTTCATCAAGGAACTCGGCCCGCAGGACGGCTGGTATCGCGTCGGGCCGCTGGCGCGGATGAACACGGCCAACTTCATCGACACGCCGCTTGCCAATGAAGCGCTGAAAGACTTCAAGTCGGTGACCGACGGCGCACCCAACAACGCCGCGCTCAACAATCACTGGGCGCGGATGATCGAGGTGCTGCACTGCGTGGAGAAGATCAGGGAACTGCTGCACGATCCGGACCTGCAGGGAACCGATCTTCAGGCGAAGGGTGACCGGCGCGAGGAGGGCATCGGCGTCATCGAGGCGCCGCGCGGCAATCTCATCCACCATTACCAGGTCGACGAGAACGACCAGGTCACCTATTGCAACCTGATCGTTTCGACGACGCACAACAACGACGCGATGAACAAGGCGGTCAAGGACGTGGCGGTCAAGCATCTGTCCGGCCACGAGCAGATCACCGAGGGCATGCTCAACCATGTTGAGGTCGCGATCCGCGCCTACGATCCGTGCCTGTCCTGTGCGACGCACGCGCTGGGGCAGATGCCCTTGCAGGTCGAACTGTTCGATGCCGACGGCGCGCTTGTCGACAGCCGCGCGCAATCGATGTGAGGCGTATTGGAAACACGGAACGTCCTGCTGATCGGCTACGGCAATCCCGGACGGGGCGATGACGGCCTCGGCCCCGCATTTTCCGAGGCGATGTCCGAGCGCGGCCTGGCCGGTCTCGATGTCGATACCGATTATCAGCTTGTCGCCGAACACGCGCTGACCGTCACGGACTACGATCTGGTCGTCTTTGCCGATGCGATGATGGATACGGACCAGCCGTTTCGCTTCGAGAGGCTCGCATCCGCCAGGCCGGAAACGCTCGGCAGCCACAGCCTGCGGCCCGAGACGGTGTTGGCGCTGGCCGACACGCTTTATGGCGGTGCGCCCGAGGCCTGGGTGCTGGGCATATCGGGGTACGAGTTCGGCGAGGTGCACGAAGGCCTGTCGGATAGTGCCACCGCCAATCTTGAGGCGGCGAAGGCCTTTTTCCTGTCATGGTATGAGGAGACAATCGGCCGACCGGTGAGCGCCCATGCATGAGATGTCGATCTGCGAGAATATTCTGGATGTCCTGAAGGAGCAGGCGCGCGCGCAGAACTTCGGGACGGTGAAACGCGTGAGCCTGGAAATCGGGCCGCTTGCGGGCGTCGAGATCGAGGCGCTGAAATTCGGCTTCGATGTGGTGATGCGCAATTCGCTGGCCGACGGCGCGGCGCTCGACATCATCGAGACGCAAGCACGCGCGACATGCCTCGACTGCGGCGCATCGGCGGCGATTGCGGAGCGTTACGATCCCTGTCAGCAATGCGGCTCGCACAATCTGAAAGTGACGAGCGGCGAGGAAATGCGGATCAAGGAACTGGAGGTGAACTGATGTGCACTACCTGCGGATGCGGCGGCGATGGCGCCCGGATCGAAGGGCATCATTACGGCGATCACCATCATGACCATGCGCATGGCCACGATCACGCGCATGACGGCCGGACGATCCAGCTGGAGCTCGACATTCTTGCCAAGAACAATGCCTATGCGGCTGAAAACAGGGGCTTTTTCGCTGATCGCGGGATCCTTGCGCTGAACCTCGTTTCAAGCCCCGGCTCCGGCAAGACGGCGCTGCTGGTCAGGACCATCGAGATGCTCGGCGGGCGGCTGAAGAGCTTCGTCATCGAGGGCGACCAGCAGACCTCGAACGATGCCGACCGCATCCGCGCGACCGGCGCTTCCGCCGTGCAGATCAACACCGGAAAGGGGTGCCATCTCGACGCGCACATGGTCGGCCACGCGCTGGAGACGCTGGCACCTTCCGAGGGTTCTGTGGTGTTCATCGAGAATGTCGGCAATCTCGTCTGTCCGGCGGCGTTCGATCTCGGCGAGGCGCACAAGGTGGCGATCCTCTCGGTCACCGAGGGCGAGGACAAGCCGCTGAAATATCCCGACATGTTCGCGGCTTCCGACCTCGTGCTGCTGAACAAGACCGATCTGCTGCCGCATCTCGATTTCGACGTGGCGGAGACGATCGCCAATGCCCGCAAGGTGAATCCGTCGGTCAAGGCGCTGCAGGTCTCGGCGCGCACCGGCGAGGGCATGGAAGCCTGGATTGGCTGGCTGACGGCGGCGCGGGGCATGGCACTGGCCGGCCACCCGCTCGGCACAGCGGCGGAATAGGAGCGTTCTTATGTGTCTCGCGATCCCGGCCAAGGTGACGGCGCTCGAAGAGGACGATATGGCCGTCGTCGCGCTGGAAGGCGTCAAGAAGCGCATCTCCGTGGCGCTGCTCGACGAGATCGCGGTCGGCGATTACGTGCTGGTCCATGTCGGCTACGCATTGCATCGCCTGAGCGAGGAAGAGGCGCAACGCACGCTCGCGCTGATGGCCGAGGCCGGCATCCTTCAGGAGGAACTGGAGGAGATGAGCGGAGGTTCGGCATGAAATATGTCGACGAATTCCGCGACCGGGCGCTGGCCGAAAAGCTCGCCCGCCAGATCGCGCAGGAGGCGAGGCTGGAGCGCGACTATCATTTCATGGAGTTCTGCGGCGGGCATACCCATGCAATCTTCCGCTATGGCGTGCAGGACCTGATGCCGGAAAATGTCGAGTTCGTGCACGGGCCCGGCTGCCCGGTCTGCGTATTGCCGGTGCGCCGGCTCGACGACGCGGTGGAGCTTGCAGAACGGCATGGCGTGATTCTCACCACCTATGGCGACATGATGCGGGTGCCGGGCACGAAACAGCGCTCGCTGATCCGCGCCAAGGCCGACGGCGCGGATATCCGCATGGTCTATTCGACGCTCGACGCACTGAAGATCGCGCGCGACAATCCGGACCGGCAGGTCGTGTTCTTCGCCATCGGCTTCGAGACGACGACGCCGCCGACAGCGGTGGCAATCAAGCAGGCTCAGGCAGAAGGGCTGACCAACTTCTCCGTCTTCTGCAACCACGTGCTGACTCCGGCTGCTATTGGGCACATTCTGGATTCGCCGGATTTCGCGGCTGGCGGGCCGGCGCGCATCGACGGTTTTCTCGGGCCGTCGCATGTCAGCGCGGTGATCGGCTCGAAGCCTTACGAGGCGGCGGCGGAGAAATACCAAAAACCGGTGGTGATCGCCGGATTCGAGCCGCTCGACGTGATGCAGTCTGTGCTGATGCTGATCCGGCAGGTCAATGAGGGCCGTGCGGAGGTCGAAAACGAATATACCCGCGTGGTGACGCGGGAGGGCAACGGGAAGGCGCAGGCGCTGGTGGACGAGGTGTTCGAGGTTCGCAAGACCTTCGAGTGGCGGGGGCTGGGCGAGGTCGCGGACAGCGCGCTATCCATCCGCGATGGCTACGCCGCATTCGACGCCGAGAAACACTTCGCGATCTCCGAAAAGCAATCGCGCGAGACGAAATCCTGCGAATGCCCGGCGATCCTGCGCGGGGTGAAGAAGCCGACCGACTGCAAGCTGTTCGGCACGGTGTGCACGCCGGACAATCCGATGGGCTCCTGCATGGTGTCGTCGGAAGGCGCGTGCGCGGCCTACTGGACCTATGGCCGGTTCCGGACCGCGGAAAAGGCGAAAGAGGCGGAACCGGCATGACAGCGGCCGACACCGGAGCCATGCGGCTATCCGGCAGCGTGGACATGACGCATGGCGGCGGCGGGCGCGCCATGGCGGAACTGATCCGCGACCTGTTCCGGCGGCACCTTTCGAATCCGATTCTCGATCAGGGCGACGACGCGGCGCTTTTCGACGTGCCGGCGGGCCGGCTGGTGATGGCGACGGACGGGCATGTCATATTGCCGCTGTTCTTTCCGGGCGGCGATATCGGATCGCTGGCGGTGCATGGCACGCTGAACGACGTGGCGATGAGCGGCGCGCGGCCGCTCTACCTGACCGCCGGCTTCATTCTGGAGGAAGGCTTTCCGCTTGCCGATCTCGACCGGATTGTCGCTTCGATGGCGCGGGCCGCGAGAGAAGCGGGCGTTCCTGTCGTTACCGGCGACACAAAGGTGGTCGAGAAGGGCAAGGGCGACGGGGTCTTCATCACCACGACCGGTCTCGGCGTGGTGCCCGAAGGCGTGCATGTCTCGGCGGACAATGCGAGGCCGGGACAGGCGATCCTGCTCTCCGGCTCGATCGGCGACCACGGCGTGGCGATCCTGTCGAAGCGCGAGAACCTGGAATTCGAAACCGAGATTCTCTCCGACTCTGCCGCGCTGCACGGACTGGTTGCTGACATGATCGAAGCGGTGCCAGGGATCGCGGTGCTGCGCGATCCGACGCGCGGCGGGCTGTCGGCGACGCTGAACGAGATCGCACGGGCGGCCAATGTCGGCATGCAGTTGGACGAGACGGCGATCCCGGTGAAACCAGACGTAGCGGCGGCCTGCGAGTTGCTCGGCCTCGATCCACTGAATGTCGCCAACGAGGGCAAACTGGTTTGCATCTGCGAGGCGGAGAGCGCCGAGAGACTGCTTTCCGTCATGCGGGCGCATCCGCTCGGCCGCGAGGCGGCTTTGATCGGCCACGTGATGCAGGACGACGCCAATCTTGTGCAGATGACAACCGGATTCGGCGGCAGCCGCGTCGTCGACTGGCTTTCGGGCGAGCAACTGCCAAGGATCTGTTGAGCGCGTGGCGGTTACCGGGCGCAGGATCCGCGTGCGCGGGCTGGTGCAAGGCGTCGGTTTCCGGCCGCATGTGTGGCGGCTGGCTCGCGAGGCGGGGCTTTCCGGCCATGTGCTGAATGACGGCGCGGGTGTTTCCATCCATGTCTGGGGCGAACCGGCTACGCTTGGCGCTTTTCTGGATCGGCTGGAAAAGGACGCTCCTCTGCTGGCGCGGATCGACGGCATCGACACCGAAACGCTGGCGATCGGGCCGCCATATTTGGATTTCCGAATACTGGAAAGCGAAGAAGGAGCGGTTTCGACCGGCGTGGTGCCGGATGCGGCGACCTGTCCGGACTGTCTCGCGGAGATTTTCGATCCGGCTAATCGACGGCATGGCTATGCCTTCACAAATTGCACCCATTGCGGGCCGCGTCTCTCCATCGTCAAGGCGATCCCGTATGACCGGGCGAACACCTCGATGGCCGATTTCGAGATGTGTCCCGACTGCACGCGCGAATATGGCGATCCGGCAGACCGGCGCTTCCATGCCCAGCCGAATGCCTGTCCGGTTTGCGGGCCGCAATTGTGGCTGGAGGACGAGGCGGGACGCGTCGAGTGCGACAATCCGATAGACGAGGTTGCGGCGCGGCTGAAAGCCGGCGGCATCGCCGCGATCAAGGGGATCGGCGGATTTCATCTCGCCTGCGACGCGACGAACGAGGAAGCGGTTGCGGAACTGCGCAGACGCAAGCGGCGCGCCACCAAGCCTTTCGCTTTGATGGCGAGGAATGTGAGTCAAATCAGGCGCTTCTGCGCCGTGACTCATAGGGAGGAGGAACTGCTTGAGGCGGTTTCCGCGCCCATTGTGCTGCTGGACAACGCCGAAGACAGACTCGCTTCAAGCATTGCGCCGGGGCAGCGCCGGACCGGCTTCATGCTGCCCTATGCGCCGCTGCACCATTTGCTGACGGCGGCGGTCGATGCGCCTCTTGTGATGACCTCCGGCAACCTGTCCGACGAGCCGCAGGCGATCGACAATGACGATGCGAGAATCCGTCTGGCCGGCATCGCCGATTGTTGGCTGATGCACGATCGCGACATCGTCAACCGGCTGGACGATTCCGTGATGCGGATCGATGCGCCGGGGCCGCAGGTGCTGCGCCGGGCACGCGGGCTGGCGCCGGAGCCGATCCCGCTCGCGCCGCGATTTGCCGATGCGCCGCCGGTGCTGGCGATGGGCGGCGAGCTGAAGTCGACCTTCTGCATTCTGAAGGCCGGGCGGGCTATCGTCTCGCAGCATCTCGGCGATCTGGAGGAAGCGGCGACACATGCCGATTATCGCAAGGCGATTGCGCTCTACCGCGATATCTTCCGCTTCGATCCGGCGGTGATCGCGGTCGATCTGCATCCCGATTACCTGTCGACGCAGTGGGGCGAGGCGCTGGCGGCAGAGACCGGCGCGCGGCTGGTCCGCGTGCAGCACCATCATGCGCATCTGGCAAGCTGCCTTGCCGAGCACGGGGTCGAACCGGGCGACGACCGGACGGTCGGCATCGTGCTCGACGGGCTGGGCCTCGGGGGCGACGGGACGATCTGGGGCGGCGAAATCCTTCTCGGCGGGTATGGCGGCTTCACGCGGGCGGCGCACTTCGCGCCGGTCGCGCTGCCGGGCGGGGCACAGGCGATGCGCGAACCGTGGCGCAACGCGGTGGCGCATTTGCGGGTGGCCTTTGGCGCGGCCTGGCGAGAGGAAACCACCGGAACGCCGCTTGAAGCGATGCTGGAAGACAAGCCCGTCGACGTTATCGGACAATTGATATCCAAGGGTGTGAACGCGCCGTTGTCATCCTCGGCGGGGCGGCTGTTCGACGCGGTCGCCGCCGCGCTCGGTATCTGCGCGGACCGGCAGCACTACGAGGGGCAGGCGGCGATGGAGATGGAGGCGCTGGCCGCGCCGCATCTCGATGATGCGGCGGGATATCCCGTCACGGTGTCGGGGGAGGGACAATGCAGAATCCTTTCCTGGGCGCCCCTTTGGCAGGCGTTGACTTGCGATCTCAAGAACAGCGTTGAAGCTGGAGTCATCGCAGCGAAATTTCATCTCGGGCTTGCCACGGCACTGGCCGATATCGCGGATGCGATTGCCGACGAGGCCGGAATTCGACGCATCGCGCTGTCCGGTGGCGTGATGCAGAACCGCATCCTGCTGGAAACGCTGCACCGAAGACTGGCAGGGCAGGGCTTTGACATATTGGTGCAGTCGCGCGTGCCGGCCAATGACAGCGGGTTGTCTCTCGGGCAGGCGGCGGTTGCCGCTTTCGCTGGCAAGTTATAGCGATTCCGCTTGGCGATTGAGTGGCGCTCCACTAATCACGAACGGTCATGAGTTCGTCTTCTCCTTCTTCACCGTTGACCGCCGCCATCTGGATGAGCGGGGCCATCGTGTCCTTTGCGGCAATGGCGATCGCGGGCCGCGAGATCCAGGCGGAGCTCAACACCTTCGAACTGATGGCCTATCGCTCGGTGATCGGCTTCGTCATCGTCTGCACCGTGATCTTTTTCTCGAAACACGGTTTTGCGCAGGTGAAGACAAGGAAGCCCGGCCTGCACGTGCTGCGCAACCTGTTTCACTTCACCGGACAGAACCTGTGGTTCTACGGCGTTGCCGTCATCCCGCTGGCGCAACTTGTGGCGCTGGAGTTCACCAACCCGCTCTGGGTCGCGGTGCTGGCGCCGCTGATGCTCGGCGAAAGCATGACGCGGGCGCGGCTGATCGGCGCGACGATCGGTTTTATCGGCGTCCTGGTCGTTGCCCGGCCAGGCCTCGCGCCGCTGGAGACCGGCCATTTCGCCGCGCTTGGCGCAGCCGTCGGCTTCGCGATGAACACGATCTTCACCAAGAAGCTCATGCGCACCGATACGACACTCTGCGTGTTGTTCTGGATGACGGCGAGCCAGGCGGTGATGGGCTTCGCTTTCGCAGCGCCCGGCGGAGTGACGATGTTCTCCCTGTCGATGACGCCGTGGATCGTCGTTGTCGGCGTGGCGGGCCTGTCGGCGCATTACTGCCTGACCTCGGCGCTCGGACATGCGCCGGCTTCCGTCGTCGCGCCTATGGAATTCGTCCGTCTGCCGGTGTTGGCGACCCTCGGCATGCTGATCTATGGCGAACCGCTGGAAATCGTCGTGTTTGCCGGCGGCGCGATCATCCTTGCCGGTAATCTCTACAACATCAATTCGGAACGACGATTGCGCCGGCAGGGTTCAGCCGCCGCCTGAAAGCGGCGCGCCGACCAGAATCACCGGGCAGCGCGCCGCCTCGAGCAGGGCTTCGATCTGTTCCGGCGTGCGAAGCGGTCCGGCCTCCGTGTCGATGACGATGGCCGTCGCGCTGGTGCGGCCTATCATTTCGAGCGTTTCCTCTTGTTCCGTCCTGTCATCCGTAACGGGAACGGTGACGAGCGGGACGCCGAGATCGGCGGCAAGGCCGGCGGCAATATCCGGGTGTCCGGTTTTACCGAGGCGGACGACCGGCCCGCGCAGGCGGAGCAGCGGCCGGTGGCCGAGAAGAAGAATGTCCCGCGCCTGCAGCAGGTCGTCGAGGCGGCCGAAGAGCCGGCCCTGTATCGTGCGAAACGACCAGGGCCGGGCATGCGATTGCGCGATGCGGGCGATCTCGCTTTCGAAGGCGTGCGCTTCGCGCTTCAGGGTCGCGCGCATTTCCTCAGGCGAGGGGAGAGCGAGAAGCGCGCCGGTGGTCGAGACGATGCGCGCTGCCGGGCTTCGAAACAGGTCCCCGGTTTCCTCCTCGATGAAGACACCCTGCAGATCGGCCTCGATGCGCGCCGAGAGCAGAGCTGCAAGGCGGACGCCGGAGGAGGCGTCGGCAAAGGAGGACGCGGCAACCACGATACGGCTATGCGTACGCGGTTCGGGTGGCCGGCCGGCGGTCATTTCTTCTTGCCTTTCGCCTCATCCGGTACGGCGAATTCGTGGCGCAGCCGGGCGAATTCGCGCAGCCGCGCCTCGACCCTGGCGTTGAGGCTTTTTTTCGGGAATGCGCCATCCGGTCCGCGCTCGCCGGACGGCATCCCGGTCAGGATCCCGATTCCCTGGTCGATCGTGTCGACCGGCACGACATGGAACTTCCCTTCCCGCACCGCCTCGACCACGCCGGGGCGCAGCATCAGGTTCTTGACGTTCGAACCCGGGATAAGCACGCCCTGGCTGCCGGTGAGGCCGCGCGCTGCGCACAGGTCGAAGAAGCCTTCGACCTTCTCGTTGACGCCGCCGATCGCCTGCACGTGACCCGCCTGGTTGACCGAACCGGTTACCGCGAAATCCTGGCGCAAAGGCACACCGGAAAGGGCGGATAGCAACGCATAGAGCTCGGCCGAGGAGGCGCTGTCGCCGTCGACGCCGCCGTAGCTCTGTTCGAAGACAAGGCTTGCTTTGAGCGACATCGGCACGTCGAGCGCATAGTGCGACGAAAGATAGCCGGACAGGATCAGCACGCCCTTGGAATGCAGCGGTCCGCCGAGTTCCACCTCGCGTTCGATATCGACCACCTCGCCGGAGCCGACGCGTACGCGCGCGGTGATCCGCGATGGCCGGCCGAAACGGTAATTGCCGAGGTCGATGACGGACAGGCCGTTGATCTGGCCGACGGCCGCACCCTCGGTATCGATCAGGATCGTTCCGCGCTCGGTCATCGACTGGACGCGTTCGCGCAGACGCGAAGCGCGGCGTTCGGCTTCGGCAACGGCCTTCTCGATATCGCCGGCCGAGACGATATCGCGGCCCGTTTCACCGGCGTGGTAGTCGGCCTCGCGCAATATGTCGTCGAGCGCGCCGATCTTCAGCGAAATGCGCTCGGCGTCCTCAGCGTGGCGCACCGCTTCATCGAGCAGGCGCGCGACGGCGCTTGCATCGAGCGGTTTCAGGTTTTCGCGGCGGGCGAGGCCGGCGATCATCCGGGCGAAAAGCGCCTGGGCGTCCGGCGTGCGCTCGACTTCCTCGGAGAAATCGGCCTGAACCTTGAACAACTCGCCGAAATCGGGATCGAACATGACGAGCAGGGCATGGATGAGCCGGTCGCCGATCAGAACGACGCGGAGATCGAGGTCGATGGGATCGGGTTCCAGCGACGTTGTCGACATCAGGCTGAGGCGCTCGGCAAGCGAGATGATCGAGATCGCGCGCTGTTCGAGACAGCGTTTCAGGGCATCCCAGGCATAGGGCTCGGTGAGCAGGCGACGCGCATCGAGGACGAGAAAACCGCCATTGGCGCGGTGCAGGGCGCCGGGCTTGATCAGCGTGAAATTGGTGACCAGCGCGCCCATCTGCGATTCGTGCTCGATACGGCCGGTCAGATTGCCGAGTGTCGGCAGGGCCTCGAACTCGAGCGGCGCGCCGGCATCGGGCCCGTTTTCGTGCGAGACCATGACGTTGACGGCATAGCGGTCGAAAGGCGGTTGCTTGTGGACCTTGGCGACGACCTCGGGAAACGGACCGGCCCCCGCTTCCTGACGGGCGGCGAGAAACAATTCGGCATTGGCAATCATGTCCTCGCGCACATCGGCGAGAAACTGTTCGATCACCTCGATGCCGGAAAACGCCTTGAGGACTTCGTCGATCTGCACCGAGACCGCGCGTTCGGCCATCTCGGCATGCAATTGCTCGACCCGACGGCGATGTTCGCGCTCCAGAGACGGAATGGCGCGCAGGACCTCGGCGAGTTCCTCCTGCAATTTCGCGATCTTCGCGTCGATTTCGTCGCGCTCTTTCCCGGGCAGCCGGTCATAGACCTCCGGCTTGATGACCTCGCCCTTGCGCAGGGCGGCGAGACCGAAGCCCATCGGCGTGCGCATGACGGCGACATCCTGCGCCTTGGCGTGTTCGACGAATTCGGAAAACGCGGTCTCGTGCCTGCCGCCGAATTCCTGTTCGATGGCCCGGCGCTGGGTCTGGTACTCCTCGGATTCGAACATGGCCGGGATATCGACGGCAAGATCGTCGATCAGCGCTTCCATGGCCAGCTTCAGGCGTTGGGCGGTGCCGGGCGGCAGTTGCAGCGCGCGCGGGCGGTGCGGCGCCTCGAAATTGTTCACATAGACCCAGTCGGGCGGAACCGGGCGTTCGGCGGCCTGTTCGGTCAGCAGGTTTTCAACCGCGGCCCGGCGGCCGGTGCCGGGCGGGCCGATCACGAAAAGGTTGAATCCGCGATGGGCGATGCGGGCGGACAGGCGGATGGCGTCGATCGCCCGCTCCTGGCCGAGCAGGGATGGGGCGTCGGGAAGGTCATCCGTGGTCCTGAAATCGAAGGCGGCGGGATCGCAACTGTGGCGCAATTCCTCCGCTTTCAGCCCGGCCGCGGCTGCCGCTTCATCTGCCATGGATAACCGATCGCCGTTGCGGCGCCCTATTCGAGTTCGCCGGATTCGCGCATCTTTTCCCAGCCTTCCTCGATCTGGTCGGGAACGAGCGGATGGGAGAGCAGGTATTCCGCCGTCGAGCCCTCGTGGCGCTGGCGGGCGAGCGCGACGGTGTTGTCCCACTCCTGCGGCTCGGCGTCGCCGCGGCCGATCCAGTAAAGCGCGACGAGCGCGTCCTGCTGGTCGTCGTTGAGCCCCTCGATTTCCTGCACAAGTTCGGCGCGCGTCAGGTCGCCGGACAATTCCTGCAGAGCAGCGGGCACCTCGTCGTCCGACGGGTTGCCGCCCGGATCGGACACATCGGTCTCTTCACGCGCCATCAATGCGCGCATTCGCACGATCAGACCTTCCAGCTCTCCGCTGTCGATTGCAATGTCGGCCATGAAACCCTCCACTTCGCCGGTTCTTACTGATCGAGCCTAGACTTTACCGGGCCGCTTCCCTTGATTTCCGTCAAGCCGGCTGAAGAGTGGCGGTCTCGGGGATGGGCTCGATCTCGAAATGATAGTTTTCGTCGATCGAATAGACGACCCCGTTGGCGAAGGGCTGCCAATTCTCGCCGCTGATCGGTTCCGATGCGATCTCGACGGCGTGGTAGTCCTGACCGGGTTCGTGCTGAACATGTTTCCTGCCGCAGATGCCGCAGACGGTCACCTCGTCGCGCACCAAGTGCCAGAGCGTACGGTTGTAGCGAGAACCGACCAGCCGGTCGCCGTCCGTCAGCACAATGTTCAATCCGGCCGGTTCCGCCGGATCGGTCGCCTCCGACCACTGCATGATGCGGCGCAGGCCGCGGCCGACCGTTTCCATCAGCGGGCGTTCGGGATGGCGCAGGTGCAGCGTCAGCAGGAAATAGAAGATGTGTTCGCTGTCGGTTTCGCCGCGGATGTCGTTGCGTAGCGTCGGGTCGATCTGTTCGATCATCCGGTCACGCACCTGCGGGAAATCCTGAATCGACCCGTTATGGGCGAATATCCAGCGACCGTTGCTGAACGGGTGGGTGTTTTCCATCGTGATTGCGCCGACCGTGGCCTGGCGGACATGGGCGACGACTGTGCGGGCATAGACGCGGGCGGCCGTCTTGCGGAAATGCTCGCCATGCCAGGCGGCCCAGGTCTGCTTCTCGATCATCGGAACGGTGTCGCGATAGTCGGCAACGCCCCAGCCATGGCTGTGCACCAGCCCCTCGGCATCGCCCTGGCTCTGCTGCATCAGCGCGTTCTGGGCATGCACAAGGCTGCATTCGACCCTGGTCGGTTCATTCGCTCGCATCGCGTAGAGGCGGCACACTGATCATTCTCCTTCCGCAATCGTGGCTAAATCGCGCACTCTGCGTTCTCATGCCTTGAGCAATATCAAGAAGTCGCTTCCGTTGCAGCCTAAATTCAATAAGTTGCCGGAAATCGAACAATCGGGAGCATTGCTGAATTGGCGGCGCGAGAAAGCATCCAAGCGGCGCGCGCAGTGACCGCGCCGTGCGTCCGAACCGTCTCCCGGCGGTCGCCCGGCCTGTCGGCAGAGGTTCGTTGCGCGGTCGAGGCGCTCGCCACGGAAATCAGGGCCGGGGAGCCGGCAATCGGCGATGTCGACGTGTTCGGGCCGGATGTGTTCAGGGGATGCGGGCCGGAGCCGAAGGTGCTGTTCGGTGATTCCGGCGAAATTCCGCTGATTGCCGAAGCCAGCTACAACAGGCTGGATTACAGAATCGGCTTTCTCGCGGGCGAGGGGGACCTGATCGTCATCGGCGACGTCAGACACCCGGCCTTCGAAGACTATCAAAGACAGGTGCTCGGGCTGTCGCGGCTCGATTTCACGAGTTTTGCGACGCAGTTTCGCGGGCGCTACCGGGCGACGCCCGCAACATGTCTGCGCGATGAGCCCGCCTATGCGCAACTTCGCCGGTTTGCAGCCGGACATGGCGGCACGACGTTGTTTGCATTCCTGACGACCGGAACAATCTGGGCGCTTGCCGCGAGGCTTGCGGCCGATACCGGATGCCGGATCGGCGTCGCCGGGCCGCCACCGCTGTTGTCGCGCCGGGCCAATGACAAGATCTGGTTCGGCAATGTCGTTGCGCGGCTGTTCGGCAGCGAAGCGGAGCCGGAAAAACGCACGGCGCATGGCTGGGCGGCACTCGTCCGCCATGTCGGCGACATGGCCCAGAGATGGGAGCGGCTGCTCATCAAGGTGCCGGACAGCGCCGGTTCGGCGGGGAATTGCGTGGTCGATTGTCCGGCGGTCCGCGGTCTCGGCGCGCATGAGTTGTCTGACCATTTGCGCGGCCTCGTCCCGGTACAGATGCGCGGCGTGCCGTTTCCCGTCGCTGTCGAGGTGTGGGATGCCGATGTGTTGACCAGCCCGTCCGTCCAGGTGTGGATTCCCGATCCGAAAGACGGAGAGCCGGTGATCGAGGGCATTTTCGAACAGATACTGATAGGCGCGGAGGGCGAATTCGCGGGCGCGGCGATGGCGGATCTGCCGGCGGATCAGGATACCGTGCTGTCCGAACAGGCCGTCGCGCTGTCTCTTCTGTATCAAAAGCTTGGCTATTTCGGGCGGTGCAGCTTCGATGCGGTCATCGTGGAGATGCGCCCTGAGGACGCCCGGGTGCACTGGATCGAGTGCAATGCGCGATGGGGCGGCGTCTCCATCCCGATGTCGTTTGCCAACAACACGGCCCGGACCGGCAGCTTTGCCGTCGTCCAGTGCGGCCAGACTCTCGTGCCGGCGAGGCCTTTCGATGATGCGCTTGCGGTTGCCGAAGCCCCGGGCGAACCCGGCGGCGAAGTCGTGTTGCTCAGCCCCAATATGGTCGAGGCGGGGACCGGCTGCCATTTCGTCGCTTTCGGGAAATCGCCTCAGTTGGCGTTGCATCGGGCGCGGCAGGTTCTGCGCAACTTGCAGAAGGACAGGTGAATGGCAGGCGCCCGGCGGATTGATTCTCGTCAATGAATGACGCGGCAGGCGGCGCGAGACTGCGTTCTCGAAACAGGGAAGAGGAGCCTCGAAATGGAACGTCCGCCCAGCATCACCTTTCACAACATGGATGGAAATGCCGAACTGGAGGATCATATCCGCCGGCGGATCGATGAATTGGAGAAGACGCATCCGCATCTGATCGGCTGCGATGTGGTCGTCGATGCTCCGCGCAAGGAGCAGGTGACAGGGACCGAGTTCGCCGTGCGTATCACGCTGTCGGTGCCGGGGCCGAATATACATGTCGAACGCCATATCGGGCGAAGCGGCGCCACCGAGGACGTCAACCTGGCAATTCACGAGGCTTTCGACGCGGCGCGGCGCAAGCTGAAGGAACAGAAACGCGAAATGGGCGGGCAGGAGGTCAAGCACCATGCGCCCGTCCTGCACGGCGTGATCGACCGGCTCTTCGAGGGCGAAGGCTATGGCTTCATCACCGCGGATGACGGTCGCGAACTCTACTTCGGGCGTGATCACCTGGTGAACGGCGAGTGGGACCAGCTGCGCGTGGGCACCAAGCTGCGCTTTCGTGAAATGGAAGGCGACAAGGGGCCTTTCGCCGCGAATGTCGCGGTTCTCGATTAGGCTGGATAGCTCTTCGGCAGCGGCGGTTCCCTCTTGCCTTTGAAATCCTGATCGGCATGGTAACGGTGAAAAGGGGACACCGTCTTGCTCGATTTCGCCATTTTTTGGGACTGGCTCACCTTCGCCGCGCGCTGGCTGCATGTCGTTACCGCGATCGCGTGGATCGGCTCGTCATTCTATTTCATCGCGCTCGATCTCGGCCTGCGGCAACGGCCGGGCCTGCCGGAAGGCGCGCATGGCGAGGAATGGCAGGTGCATGGCGGCGGCTTCTACCACATCCAAAAGTACCTGGTCGCGCCGGCGGAAATGCCGGAGCATCTGACCTGGTTCAAATGGGAATCCTACATGACCTGGCTGTCGGGCGCGCTGTTGATGGCGATGCTCTACTATACCGGGGCTGAGCTCTACCTGATCGACCGCAACGTACTCGACGTGCCGGCATGGGGGGCAATCGCCATCTCGCTGGTATCGCTGACGATCGGCTGGATCGTCTACGATCTCTTGTGCAGGTCGCCGCTCGGCAACAGCGATACCGGGCTGATGCTGCTGCTCTACGTGCTGCTGGTGTTCATGGCGTGGGGCTACACGCATCTGTTCACCGGGCGAGCGACCTTCGTGCATCTCGGTGCCTTCACGGCGACGATCATGAGCGCCAACGTCTTCTTCATCATCATCCCCAATCAGAAGATCGTTGTGGCCGATCTGATTGCCGGCAGGAAGCCGGATCCGAAATACGGCAAGATTGCCAAGCAGCGTTCGCTGCACAACAACTACCTGACGCTGCCGGTCATCTTCCTGATGCTGTCGAACCATTACCCGCTGGCGTTCGCCACGCCCTACAATTGGGTGATCGCGTCGCTGGTCTTCATTATGGGTGTGCTGATCCGGCACTATTTCAACACCAAGCATGCCCGCAAGGGCACGCCGAACTGGACCTGGCTGGCGACGGCTGTGGTGTTCGTCATCATCATCTGGCTGTCGACCATTCCGGTGCAACATGTCGATGAGGAAGCCGAACTGGCGACGCCGGCGGCCGAACGGCTGATGGCGTCGGCCGATTTCGAGGAAGCGCGCGATATCGTGCTGTCACGCTGCTCGATGTGCCACACGGCCGAACCGGTGTGGGACGGGCTTCACTGGGCGCCGAAGAACGTGATGCTCGACACCGATGCGCGGGTCGCGGCGCATGCGCGTGAGATCTATCTTCAGGCGGGCGTCAGCCACGCCATGCCGCCGGGCAATGTCACCGAAATCCCGCCGGAGGAACGCGCCGTACTGGCGCGCTGGTACCGGACACGCGGGGACACGTGAGCAAGTCCGATCTATTCCGGGGGCGGCTGCTCTGGTTCGAGCGCGAACCCGGGGATGGCACCGACGCGAGCGCATTTCATTACATCGAGGATGGCGGGATCGCCGTTGCCGACGGCAGGATCGCCTGGTCGGGCGCATGGGCCGCTCTGCCTGCGAAGTTTCGCGGCGTGGACTACACCGATTATCGGCCGCATCTCATCATTCCCGGCTTCATCGATTGCCACATCCACTCCCCTCAGGGGCAGGTCGTCGCTTCCTATGCCGGCAGCCTGCTGGAATGGCTGAACACCTACACATTTGTCGAGGAACAGAAATACGCCGATCCGGCGCATGCGGAACGGATGGCCGACCGCTTCCTCGACATGCTGCTGGCGCACGGCACGACGACGGCGGTCGCCTACGGTTCGGTGCACAGGGGATCGGTCGATGCGCTGCTCGGCGCTTCGCTGAAACGCGGCATGCGCATGGTTGCCGGCAAGGTGATGATGGACCGCAACGCCCCGAAACCGCTGACCGATACCCCGCAATCCGGCTATGACGACACGAAGGCGTTGATCGCCGAGTGGCACGGCAGGGGCCGCGTCGAGGTGGCGGTGACGCCGCGTTTCGCGCTGACCTCGACTGAAGCGCAGATGGAGATGGCCGGCGCCCTGGCGCGCGAGCATCCGGAATGCCTGGTACAGACCCACTTGTCTGAAAACCATGTCGAGATCGAAACGGTCGCCGAGCTGTTTCCATGGTCGAAGGACTATACCGACATCTACGATCATTACGGCCTGCTCGGGCCGAAGAGCCTGTTCGGGCACTGTATCCATCAGAGCGAGCGGGAGATGGCGCGGATGGCCGAAAGCCGTTCTGTCGCCGTGTTCTGTCCGACTTCGAACCTGTTTCTCGGCTCGGGGCTGTTCAGTCTCGACAAGATGCATGCGACCGCGCCGCCGGTGCGCCACGCTATCGCGACCGATATCGGCGGCGGAACGAACTGGTCGATGCTGCGGACACTGGACGAGGGCTACAAGGTGCTGAATCTGCAGGGCCAGCGCTACCATCCGCTGCGCTCGTTCTACCAGGCGACGCTCGGCAATGCGGAGGCGATCGGCATGGACGACAGGATCGGCAAGCTGGAAACGGGCTACGAGGCCGATTTCATCGTGCTCGACAGCGCCTCCAATCCGGCGATGGCGTTACGCTCGGAAACCATCTCGACATTGCCGGAGGAACTGTTCCTGATGCAGACGCTGGGCGACGACCGGGCGGTTGTGGCGAGTATTGTGTCAGGCGTCACAGCGCACCGGCGTGACGCGGCGTAAAACGAGAACCAAGTTCAGGGCCGGCGACACAACAACAAGATGACCGGTCAAGAAGGGAAGGCACTTCCGGGTTGCCGCTTACTCGACCCGGTAGCCGACCTCTTCGCCAGAGCGGCGCAGAAGGTGCCAGAACGACCGCGCGAAAGAGCGGAAAACGTAGATATCGAAAGCCTTTGGCCCGACGCGCTGGATCTGCGCGTGAATATCATGATGAGCCGTGGCGAGGCCGTTGCCGACGGCCAGCGTCTCGTCGGCCAGGTTTACCGCAAACAGTTTCGCCAGCACCCAGCGGCTCTTGTCCCCGTCGATCCGGATGATCGTACGCCCGTGACTGAGATCGGTCACGGTGCCGTTTTCTCCGGATGCTTTTTCCAGCGCAGCGACGATATCCGGTTTGTCGCTGGAGACGAGCCAGCGCCCCGGCGCGATATTGAATGCGGCTGTGCCATCCTTGTGAGCGCCGGCGCCGGGTGCGGTCTTCAGCGTCAGTCCGGAAGCCTTCTTGATCGCGGCGCGCATCTTCGCTTCCGCGCCGCGCCATGCGGCGGCTTCCGCGATTGACGGCCCGAAACGCTCGGACAGGACGACGCCCGTTCCCGTTTCGCCGACCGCGTCGAAATCCCCGCGCTCGTAGTGGCCGGCGAGCGGCGACTCCGCGTGTTCAGCGATGACCGGATCGGCGATGAAGCTCAAGACCTCAGTCATGCATCCGCTCCCCCTTGGGATCGTAGAAATGGTGGCTGACGATCTCGACCGGCACGTGGGTGCCGGATCGGGCCGGATCGGTGGCGAAGGCGCGTGTCCCGATGCGTGAAACCCCGTCCTCGACGAGCGCGAGGCCGATATATTTCCCGAAGACCGGCGAATAGCACATTGCCGTCAGATGGCCGAGGCTGCGGCCCGGATCGTCCTTCGCGCCCTCGACGACGTGACTGCCGCCGCGCAATCGTTCACCTGACAGCGACATCACGCCGACCAGCGACCAGCGCGTCGGATCGGTTAGCCCCTCGCGCTTCATCATCGCCGAGCCGACGAACGGTTTCTTCGACGAGATCATCCAGTCGAGATGCAGGTCGTGCGCCGTGGTGCGGCCGTCGATTTCGGCGCCGGTGACATGGCCTTTCTCGATGCGCAATGTGCCGAGCGCCTCCAGCCCGTATGGCACCATGTCGAAAGGCTCGCCCGCTGCCATCAGGGCCTCCCAGACATGAGTGCCGTGATGCGCGCCGCAATAGACCTCGTAGGCCAGTTCGCCGGAAAAGGAGAGGCGGCAGATCATCACCGGGACGCCGGCGATTTCGCCGTGGACGATGCCCATGAAGGGCAGGGTATCGTTGTCGACCTTCGTGCCGGTGACGCAGGCGGCGAGCACCTCGCGGCTCTTCGGCCCGGCAATGGCCGCGCCAGCCCACTGGTCGGTGACCGAGGCCAGGTTGACCTTCAGGTCCGGCCACACGCAATCGAGATGGAACTCCATGTGCTGCATGACGCGGCCGGCATTGGCCGTTGTCGTCGTCATGAGGAACCGGTCCCCGGCAAGCCGCCATGTCGTGCCGTCGTCGAAAGCGAAACCGTCCTCGCGCAGCATAAGCCCGTAACGCGCCTTGCCGACGGGCAGCTTGGCGAAGCCGTTGGTGTAGACGCGGTTGAGGAACTCGGCGGCGTCCGGGCCCTGGATGTCGATCTTGCCGAGCGTCGAGACGTCGACGATGCCGACATCGCGGCGGACATGGCGTGCCTCGCGGACATAGGCCTGTTCAACCGTCTCGCCGGGCTTGTTGTAACTCTCCGGCCGGAACCAGAGACCGGCCGAATACATGCCCGCGCCATTGTCGACATGCCAGTCATGCATCGGTGTCAGCCGCTCGGGGCGCAGATCGCCGTAGCGCTCGGCGGCCAGCCCGCCAAGCGAGACACCGGTGAACGGCGGGCGGAAACGGGTGGTGCCGACTTCGGGGACCGGCTTGCCGAGAGCTTCGGCCATGATCGCCATGCCGGGCACGTTCGCCGCCTTGCCCTGGTCGGTCGCCATGCCGAGCGTCGTGTAGCGTTTCAGGTGCTCGACGGAGCGGAAACCCTCGCGGTGGGCGAGCCGCACGTCATCGGCCGTGACGTCATGCTGAAAGTCGACAAATGCCTTCGGGCCTCTGGCGCGGATCTCGAAGACAGGGGCGGGGAGGTCGATGCCTTCGCCCGCAGCCGAGCCGACCGCCTGCCAGCGGCCGTCGTTTTCGGGCGGCAGAAAGGCCTGCAGATCGTCGCTCCACACCGGTTTCGCGCCGGCCTGGGAAGCCAGATGCAATACCGGCGACCAGCCGCCGGCCATCAGCAGCGTGTCACAGGCGATTACCCGCTTGGTGCCAGACAGGGTTTTCGAGTCTGCGTCGAACGGCTGCACCGTGACGGAGCGCAGCGAAAGGCCGCCCGCCGTCGAGATGACGGCGTGCCCGGCGAGAACGTCCGCGCCGGCCTCCTCGGCCAGCGATCGCGCCCTTGCGCCCAGCTTAGACCGCACATCGACGATCGTTTCGATCCGTGCGCCACGGGTGTGCAGATGAACAGCCGCTTCATAGGCGCTGTCATTGTTGGCGAAGACGACCATGCGCTTGCCCGGCAGGACGCCGTATTCGACGGCATAACGCTGGGCGGCGCCGGCCAGCATGACGCCCGGCCGGTCATTGCCCGGGAAGACGAGGCCGCGCTCCAGCGCCCCTGTCGCCAGCACGACGTTACCGGCGCGGATGACCCAGTGGCGATGGCGCGGCTCTCCGGATCCCGGCTTCGCCTTGTGATCGCCGACGCGCTCCAGCGCGGCGAGCGTGTTGCCGTCGTACCAGCCCCAGACGGTGGTGCGCGGCAATAAGCGGATATTCGGGTCGTCGCGCAGCCCGGAGAGGATCGTATCGGCGGTGAGCGCTCCATCGGCGCCCGACCAGTTCCCCGAGCCGCCAAACACGGCATCGGCCTCGCACAGCATGACCTGCTTGCCATCGGCGACGGCCTTGCGCGCCGCTTCCAGCCCGGCGGGACCGGAACCGACGACCAGCACGTCGCAAAACGCGTTCATGCGCTCGTAGCGGGCGGGATCGGCTTGCGTTCCTGCCGAGCCAAGCCCGGCGGCGCGGCGGATGAACCTTTCGCAGAACATCCAGAAACGCGTTCCCTTCAGCGGGCCGACGGCAGGCCCCATGAAGGTCTTGTAGTAGAAGCCCGCGCTGAACGCTTTGCCGGCCAGCTGGTTGACCGCCATCACGTCGAAGGCGAGCGAAGGGTTGCGGTTCTGGCTCTCGGCGACGAGGCCGTCGTAAATCTCCAGTTCGGTGGCGCGGATATTCGGCTCGCGCGCGCCGTCGGTCAGCACGGTGACGAGGGCGTTCGGCTCCTCGTAACCGGCGGCGAGCAGGCCGCGCGGGCGATGATACTTGAAGGAGCGGCCGAACAGGCGGACGCCATTGGCGAGCAGGGCGGAGGCCAGCGTGTCGCCTGCGAAGCCGGTATAGGCCCTGCCGTCGAAGGTGAAGCTTACAGGCCGATCGCGGTTGATGCGGCCGCCGGCGGGAAGGCGGGAAGACGTCATGTCCGCTTTCCTTTCCCCGGCGCGCCGGAAGCAAACCGGACATTGGAGATTTCGTGCGTCAGCGTGTTGCGGGTGACGATCAGGAAGCGGCGGCAGCCGGCGGCATGCTGCCAGTATTCCCTGTGCTCTCCGGCCGGATTATCGCGGTCATAGACGTAGGCGTTCCAGGCCGCCTGGTCTTTTGAGGCCGGGTCCGGACGTTTCAGCGTGGCATCGCCGGCGTAAGAGAATTCGGCGAGATCGCGCGGGCCGCAGTGAGGGCAGTGGATGATCATTCTTGCCTCAATGCCGCCACGGGAACGAGCCCTGACCTTTTTCGTCGATGACATGGCCGCGATGGAAACGGTCAAGCGTATAGGCCGCGTTCAAATCGTGCGGCTCGTCTTTCGCGATGGTGTGGGCGAAGCACCAGCCGGAGGCGGGCGTCGCCTTGAACCCGCCGTAGCACCAGCCGCAATTGAGATACATGCCGGGGAGCGGGCCGGTGGCGATGATCGGCGAGCCGTCCATCGTCATGTCCATGATGCCGCCCCAGGAGCGCAGCAGCCGCACCTTGGCGACGGCGGGAAACAGCGCAGCGGCTTCCGCCATCACGTCCTCGACAATCGGCAGGTTTCCGCGCTGGGCATAGGTGTTGTAGCCGTCGATATCGCCGCCGAATACGAGGCCGCCCTTGTCGGACTGCGAGATATACAGGTGGCCGCCGCCGAATGTGACGACGGTGTCGATCAGCGGTTTCAGCGATTCCGAGACGAAGGCCTGCAGGACATGGCTTTCGAGCGGCAGGCGGTCGATACCGGCCATCTTCATGACTTGGCCGGTGGAGCCGGCGACACAGACCGCGACCTTCCCGGCACGGATTTCACCGCGCGTCGTCTTCACGCCGGTGATCGTGTCGCCGTCGCGCAGGAAACGGGTGACCTCGCAATTTTCGAGGATATCGACGCCGCGCCGGTCGGCGCCGCGGGCATAGCCCCAGGCGACCGCGTCATGGCGGGCTGTTCCCGCACGGGGTTGCTCCAGTCCGCCGAGGATCGGGAAACGGGCGTTTTGCGACAGATCGAGGCCGGGCAGGCGTTTGGCCAGTTCGTCCGGCATGACCATGCGGGCATCGACGCCGAACAGCCGCATCGCGTTGCCGCGCCGCGCCGCGTCGTCCATCTGCGCCGGGGTGTGGCACAGGTTGATGATGCCGCGCTGGGAGAACATGACGTTGTAGTTCAGTTCGTGGCTGAGGTTCTCCCACAGCTTCATCGAGTGCTCGTAGAAAGGCGTGTTGCCTTCCAAGAGGTAGTTGGAGCGCACGATGGTTGTGTTGCGGCCGATATTGCCGGAGCCAAGCCAACCCTTCTCGCAGACGGCGACATTGGTGATGCCGTGATTTTTCGCGAGATAATAGGCGGTCGCCAATCCGTGGCCGCCGCCGCCGATGACGATGACATCGTATGATGGCTTCGGGTCCGGCTTGCGCCATGCGGGCTGCCAGCCGGTGTTGCCGGTGACGGCGTTCTTCAGAACCTGCCAAGCAGAGTATTCCGCCATCGCCCCCTCGATTTCAAAACGACAGGCTTTCAATCTAGACCGCGTAAAAACCGGCTGCATTGCAAAATTTCGCCGCGGATTAGCGCGTTCACGACGGCAGTGCATTTTCGCGCGGACCGGAGGTAAAGGGATTCTTTTGTTCGGCGTTTTTGTGCTATTTGCCGGGCAATGAGACATGTCGCGAGATTCATTGCCGTTTTTCTGTTGCTCGGATGGGCCGGGCTTGCCGCAGCGCAACAGCTCGATGAAGCCGCGACCACCGTCGAAGCCTATGAGCGCGAGTTGACGCTGATCTCCAATGCGTTCGATGCGGCGCGCGAGGACGACGGCAAGCTCGTCGCGCTCAACGAGAGGCTGCGGGTGCTCGCCGCCGATCTCATCCAGACCGGCGTCGAGCTTTCGCCCAAGCTTGCCGAAAACCGTGCGCGGCTGGACCAGCTCGGACCCGAACTCGAACAGGGAGCCGAACCGGAGCTGCTGCAGGCGCAGCGTGCCGAGCTCAATGAAGAGCGCGCGCAACTAAACGCCTTGCTCGGCAAGCTCGAGGAGCTGTCGATCAACGCCAATTCGCTTAACAACGATGTCTCCGACGCGCGCCGGGATCTGTTCACCCAGCTTCTTTCCAAGCGCTATGACATCACCGAGGCCTTCGGCAGCGACGTGGTGATCGATTTTCGGGACCGGTATTCCGACCTGGTCAGCAAGATCAGCTCGTGGTTCCGCTTCGCGTGGCGGTTCAAGTCAGGCGCCATGACGGCAGCGACCCTGCTATCGCTCGGGGCTGCGGTTCTGTTCTTGCTGGTCGCGCGCAAGATGCTCGGCCAGGTCATCCGGCGCGATCCGGATGCCGAGGAGCCGGGCTATTTTTCCCGGCTGACGGTCGGCTTCTCGGGCACACTGCTGCCGGCGGTCGGGATATGGCTGTTCCTGATCCTGATCTTTGCGCTCTACACCTATTTCGGCGTGATGCGCGGCGATATCGGCATCGTTTTCATGACCGCCTTCATCGGCATCGGCGTCATCATCCTGATCTGGCGACTTGCCGAAGCGGTGTTCGCGCCGCGTTTGCCCGCCTGGCGCCTGGTCCCGGTGTCCGATCGCGCCGCCCTCATCCTGAAATGGCTGGTCGTCGCGATGGCGGTCCTGACCGTGGCCGACGAGGTCGTCACCGCGATGCTCGATCTCGTCGGCGGTTCGCTGCCGATCACGGTGACCAAGAGCCTCGTCAGCAGTATAACGGTCGGCATCATTCTGCTTGTCATCGCCTCGGTGCGGCCATTTCCGGATGCGGACGGCGCGGCCGACCGTCGCTGGCCGCCGCTGATCCGTTTCCTGCTGATCCTGATCGGCTTGGTGCTGATTTTGACCGCCTTGTCCGGTTATATCGGCTTTGCCGATTTCGCCTCCAAGCAGCTGGTCATCACCGGCGCTGTCGCGGCGACCATGTATCTCGGCCACCTTGCAGCGCACGCGATTTCGCGCGAGCACGCCCTGGCGCATTCGCGGCTCGGCAAGCGGCTGCGGGTGGCGCTCGAGCTCAGCGAGTCCCAGCTCGACCAACTGGGCCTGTTCCTCGGCATATTGCTTTCGCTGGTGATCTTGGGGCTGGGCGTGCCTTTGCTGCTGCTGTTGTGGGGCTTCAAGTGGGCCGATATCCGAGGCTGGATACTCGGCGCGCTGACGGAATTCTCTGTCGGTTCGATCACGATTTCGGTCACCGGCATTCTGGCCGGAATCGTCGTCTTCTTCGTCGGTTTCTACGCGACACGATTGTTCCAGCGCTGGCTCGACGGCGATGTGCTTTCGCGTAGCCGGATCGACACCGGCGTGCGCAATTCCATCAAGACGGCGGTCGGCTATATCGGCATCACGATAGCCGCGCTGATCGGCGTATCGGCGGCCGGGCTCGACCTGTCTCAGCTTGCGCTGGTGGCCGGCGCCCTTTCCCTGGGTATCGGCTTCGGCCTGCAGAATATCGTGTCGAATTTCGTCTCCGGCCTGATCCTGCTCGCCGAGCGGCCATTCAAGGTGGGCGACTGGATCGAGGCCGGCGGCATCACCGGCACGGTCAAAAGCATCAATGTGCGCGCCACCGAGATCGAGACCTTCCAGCGCAAGACGATGATTTTGCCGAATTCCGACCTGATCAATTCGGCGGTCGGCAACTGGACGCATCGCAACACGCTCGGCCGTATAGAAATCCCGGTCGGTGTCTCCTACGCGAGCGATCCGAACCTGGTGCGCGACACGTTGCTGGAGATCGCGCATGATCATCCGCGCATCCTTTCCAATCCGGAACCATTCGTCGTGTTTGCCAATTTCGGCGACTCATCGCTCGATTTCGAACTGCGCGCCTATCTGGCCGACATCAACTACATGCTGACGGTCAGTACCGAAGTCCGTTTCGCGATCTTCGAGCGGTTCCATGCGGCCGGTATTGAAATCCCGTTCCCGCAACGCGATGTGAATCTGCGCGTCGTAAGCGATGAAGAGCCCATGCCGGTATCCGTTTCCGAGAAGGACGAGTTCGGCGTGATCAAGGCGAGCCGGCAAAAACACCGGGACGACTAAGCGGACAAACCGTTCAGCTTCGGTTCAGGTGGATATTCGTATAGAAGAGGCAAGTCAGCGGGCTTGCCCGCAACGAAAAAGGAGGCAATGCCCGTAAGGTATTGTTTTACAATATGAACAGAGTTTCGGTTGCCATCATTGCCATGCTTGCCGCCACCGGTGCGGCCAGCGGCGCCAGCCTGACCAACAGCGACGCCGACAGCCACACGGTCATCGTCACCGAAGGGGGCGTCAAGAACGAACTCGCCATTGCGAGCGGCGAAACGGTGACGTTTTGCAATGGCGGTTGCTTCCTGACGCTGCCGAATGGCGACCGGGCCGCGCTCGCCGGCGGAGAAGTCGTCGAGATCGTCAATGGACAGGCGGTCATCGAATAGCCCGCAAAGCGCGGAAACACGCCTGATTTGTCAGCCGGCGGCCACAGGGCCGCCGGCTTTTTCGCAGTTTCGGCCTGTCATGGCGGTTGTGGTCGCGCGGCGTTTTGGGAATGTCGCAAACAGGCTGCAATCGCGAAGCCGCGCCGCCCTATAGTCCCGCCCGAATTCTCACTTCGGAGTCGCGGGCAATGGCACAATTTCCGGAAAAGGCGAAGGTCGTCATCATCGGTCTGGGCGGTATCGTCGGCGCGTCGGTCGCCCATCACCTTATCGAACGCGGATGGGACGATATCGTCGGTATCGACAAGTCGGCGATTCCGACCGATATCGGCTCGACGTCGCATGCCTCCGATTTCTGTTACGCCACCAGTCATGATTTCCTGTCCTGCTGGACGACGCTTTATTCCATCGACTTCTTCGAGAAACGCGGCCGCTACGCCAAGGTCGGCGGTCTGGAGATCGCCCGCGTCGGCGACGATGCGCGCATGGACGAGATCAAACGCAAGGTGGCGTCCGCGAAAGCATTCGGCACACGGGCCCGGCTGGTCGGCCCGGCCGAAATCAAGGAAAAGTTCCCGCTGATCGAGGAAAGCCTGGTGCAGGGCGGATTGTGGGACCCGGATGCCGGTCTCGTCGCGCCGCGCTCGCAGACGGTCGCCGGCGAGCTGGTCGACGAAGGCGTGGCCAGCGGCAAGCTGCAATCCTTCGCCAACACGCCGGCGCAGGAACTGATCGTCGAGAACGGCCGCATCAGGGGCGTGAAAACGCATCGTGGCACGATCATGGCCGATCACGTGGTCGTTTGCGCCGGTCTCTGGGGCCGGCTGATCGCGGAGATGGTCGGCGAGGACCTGCCGGTCATGCCGGTTGACCACCCGCTGACCTTCTTCGGGCCGTATACCGAGTTCGAGGGTACCGGCAAGGATATCGGCTATCCGCTGCTGCGCGACCAGGGCAACTCGGCCTATATGCGTGATACCGGCGATCCGAAAACGCCCGAGGGCGGGCAGATCGAATGGGGCTATTACGAGGAGACCAATCCGCGTCTCTGCCATCCGCGCGACATCCTGGAAAAGGAGCAGGCCCGTCTTTCGCCGTCGCAGCGCGATCTCGACATGGAACAGGTGATCGAACCGCTGGAACGCGCCATGGAGCTGACGCCGATCCTGGCCGAACTGGGTTACAACGAGAGCCATTCCTTCAACGGGCTGCTGCAGGTGACGACCGATGGCGGCCCGTCTATGGGCGAGAGCCTGAAGGTGCGCGGGCTGTGGTATGCCGTCGCGATCTGGGTGAAGGACGGTCCCGGCATGGGCAAGCTGATCGCCGACTGGATGACCGACGGCCGCACCGGAATCGACCATCATGCCGTCGACTATTCCCGTTTCTACCCGCACCAGATGGAAGAGCAGTTCATCTGGGACCGCTGCACCGAAACGGCTATGAAAATCTACAATCCGGCAGTGCATCCGCGCGAGCCCTTCTCCAAGGCCCGCAATGTGCGCCGGTCGCCTTTCTGGGAACGCGAAAAGGAACTCGGGGGGCATTTCATGGAGCTTGGTGGCTGGGAGCGCGCGCACGGCTATGCCGCCAACGAACACCTGCTGGAGAAATACGCCGACCGGGTGCCGGTACGCGAGAACGAGTGGGACAACCGCTATTTCTGGCGCGTCTCCAATGCCGAGCATCTGGAGATGAGCGAGAATGTCGGCATCGTGAACCTGTCGCATTTCGCGATATACGATGTCGAAGGCCCGGACCACGTGGCGCTGATGGAGTGGCTGTGCGCGGCCAGGATCGGCGGCGACAACATGGTCGGCAAGGGCATCTACACCCATTTCCTCGATGACGAAGGCATGGTGCGCGCCGACCTGACGGTGATCCGCATGGCTGACCGCTGCCGGGTGATCGACGGCGCCGATGCGGGCCCGCGCGACTATCATTACATGCGCCGCGTGGCCGAGGAGAAAGGCTTCGACGTCACCATCAATGACGTGACGGCAAAATACACGACCATCGGCATCTGGGGGCCGAATGCGCGCGAGACGCTGAAGAAGGTGGTCGAGGATCCGGCCGGGCTCGATCCGGAAAACTTCCCGTTTGCGGCGATCAAGCCCGTCAGGATCGCCGGCAAGGACATCACCGCCTTCCGCATCTCCTATGTCGGCGAGCAGGGCTGGGAGCTGCACATGGCCTATGAGGACGGGCTGACAGTCTGGGACGCGTTGCGCGAAACCGGCGTTATGGCCTTCGGCGTGGAGACCTATGCCAACTCGCGCCGCATGGAAAAAAGCCTGCGTCTGCAGAATGCCGACCTGCTGACAGAATACAATCTCTACGAGGCCGACCTTGCCCGTCCGAAGGTCAAGCAGGCCGATTTCCGCGGCAAGGCGAAGCATCTGGAATACCGCGCCCGGGAACATCAGCCGGCCATGCTGTGCACGCTGGTGATGACCGACAATGTCGATTCCGCAGGCGTCGCGCGCTTTCCGGTCGGCATCATGCCGGTGATGGATCCGGAAACCGGCGAGACGCTGAAGGACGAGCTCGGCCGCCTGTCATTCACCACCTCGGTCGCCTACGGGCCGACGCTCGGCAAGAACATCGCGCTTGCCTATCTGCCATGGGCCTATTGCCAGGAAGGCCGCAAGCTGACGGTGGAGTATTTCGGCGAAACCTATCCGGTGGAGGTCGCCGCTGTCGGCTACAGGCCGCTCTACGATCCGGAGAGCCTGAAGCCGAAGACATAGGGGTTGCGGCCATTTCTCGACCGGGAGCGAAGATGCTCCCGGTCTTTTTCACAATGGCGGATTTTCGCCATATGCCGTTACGGGAATTTTCGCGTATCATCCGGCCATGGGAAGAGCCCCGTGTTTCCAGCCGGTGATCGGCTTGCTTTTTCTGGCCATCGCACTGGCGATGCCGGCAAGGGCGCAGGAGCGCGTCGACGTGGCGCTGGTGCTCGCCGTCGACGTATCGCGTTCGATGTCGGCCGAGGAATTGCGGATCCAGCGCGAGGGGTATGCGGCGGCAATCGCCAGTCCGGAAGTGGTCCGCGCCATCGGGCAAGGCCTGCACCGGCGCATCGCCATCACGCTGTTCGAATGGGCCAACAACACGCATGCGCGCGAGATCGTCGGCTGGACGGTCATCGAGAGCCGGGCGGACGCCGACCGTATCTCCGAACAATTGCTGGCGACGCACAGCGTCGGCCAGCGGCGCACCTCGATCTCCGGCGCCATCCAGCATGCATCCGGCCTGTTGCAGACCGCGCCCTATCAGGCCGACCGCAGGGTTATCGACATATCGGGCGACGGGCCGAACAATCAGGGCCTTCCGGTGACCGAGGCGCGCGACGAGGCGATCGCCATGGGCTTTACCATCAACGGATTGCCGATGATGACGCGCGACGGCATGGGCTCGCAGTTCAATATCGAGGATCTGGACCGTTACTATACGCGTTGCGTGATCGGCGGGCCGGGCGCGTTCATGGTGCCTGTCAATGACTGGGACCAGTTCGCCGAGGCGGTGCGGCGCAAGCTGGTGCTGGAAATCGGCGACGCGTCGCCGATCGCGGAGCCCCGGATCGTTCGCGCGCAATTCGTGCTGGAAGAGCCCTATGACTGCCTGATCGGCGAAAGGATCTGGCAAATGCGCGGCTGGCAGTTCGACGATTCCAGCCCGTAGCTTCAGTCGGCGCCGGGTGCCTCAGCCCCGCTGTCAGGCAACCATGAGATGCTTGCGCTCGGCGCGTTCCTGCTGCGGCGACTTGGCGTAGATCTCGCGATAGCACTTGGAAAAATGCGACGCGGAGACGAAACCGCAGGCAATCGCCACCTCGACCACCGGCATGGAGGACTGGATCAGCAGGTGACGGGCCCGGTCGAGACGGATTTCCAGGTAGTAACGGGCCGGCGACCGGCCCATTTCCTGGCGGAACAGGCGTTCGATCTGGCGGCGCGACAGGCCGACATGGTCGGCGATCTCGACCAGGGAAAGCGGTTCCGACAGGTTGGCCTCCATCAGCTCGATGATGGTCAGCACCTTGGCGTTCTGGACGCCGAGGCGGGCGCGCAGCGGCAGGCGCTGGCGGTCGGTCGGGTTGCGTACGCGGTCGGTCAGCACCAGTTCGCAGATGCGGTTGACGGTGTTGTCGTCGAAATCGTCGCCGATGATCTTCAGCATCATGTCGAGCGCGGCGGTGCCGCCTGCGCAGGTAAAGACATTGCCGTCGATCTCGAACAGGTCGGAGAAGACATTGACCTGCGGGAAGGCTTCCTGGAAGCCGGGCAGGTTTTCCCAGTGGATGGCGCAGCGCTTGTTTTGAAGCAGGCCGGCCTCGCCGAGCGTATGGGCGCCGGTGCACAAGCCGCCGATCTTGACGCCGCGATTGTGTTCCTCGCGCAGCCATGCGGCGAGCGATTTCGACTGGTAGCGCTCGATGTTGAGGCCGCCGCAGACGAATACGATCGACGGCCGGCGTTCGCCGAGCATCAGCTTGCGTTCATCGTCAATGGAGGTGTTGACGCTGACTTCGATGCCGCAGGACGCGGTGACCGGCTCGCCGGCCTTGCTGGCCAAACGCCATTTATAGGCTTCATAGCCAAGCACGCGGTTGGCTGCGCGCATCGGTTCGATGGCCGCGGTAAACGCGATCATCGTGAACTCGGGCATGAGGTAGAAAACGATCGTTTTCTGGGGTGCCGGTGCGTTTGTCATCGTCCCACCATCGTTCCCAAGCAGCTCTTGCTGTCACAATCAGAACAGAAAACCAGTCTCGCGCTGTCCGGTCAAACGAAAACCGTTAAGCGCGTGGATTGCTGTCCGGCCGGGCGGATATGCGAAAAGCCCCGGTTGGTCGAAGCCAGCCGGGGCTTTTCGCGAGCTGTTGATGCGACTGTTTCGCCTTAGTTGACGATGAAGCCGAAACGGGCGCCGGCGCGTGCGCCGGTTTCACCGGGCATCGTGCGGGCCAGACGTGCACGCTCGTAAAGCGTGGTTTCGTTGGCAGTCGTGCCGCGGTCGCGGCGGAAGAACTTGGTGAGTGCGGACATTGTTTAACTCCATGCAATTGCCGTTTCACACGGAGCAGCCATTTCGCGCCCGGACCGTTTCGACAGTGTTTTGGACACACCGTTTGGCAGAAACGGCCGGCTATTATCAGAACGGTTCCGGGTCGTTTGGGACCAACCGGGATCACGTTCCCTCATGGACGGCTCATAGAAGCTCATATGAGGTTTGCGCAGCTTTTCTGCAATGCGAAATGCGAAGGAAACTCGCAAAAATGCGACATGGGAGAATGTCGCGTTCCGGACGGTAAATGTTCGGTTACCTCAGCCGCGTCCGCGACGTCCGCCTTCGCGCCTGCGGCGGCCGGTTCCGCCGGCTTCGGCACCGGCCAAAACCTTGCGGGGCGGCAGTTTGACCGCCTTCGCCAGTTCGGGAAAGGGGTCGGTCTTGTTCGGCAGCGCCATCGCCGCGACGAAGTGGTCCTGGAACTTCGGTTCCAGCGCGGTTTCGATCTTCTCGATCCTGCGCACGGTTTCCTCGATTTCGCGCCGGTAATCGCGGTTGACGAGTGCCATGCGCGCGCCGGTCCCGGCGGCATTGCCGACTGCGGAGACCTTCGACAGGTCGCAATCGGGGATCAGGCCGAGCACCATGGCGTATTTCGGGTCGATGAACGAGCCGAAGGCGCCGGCAAAGCGGATCGTGTCGACATGATCGATACCCTGCTTGTCCATCAACAGCTTGATACCGGCATAGAGCGCGGCCTTGGCAAGCTGGATGGCGCGCACGTCGTTCTGGGTGACGGTGATCAGCGGATCGCCGTCATGCAGCACATAGGAGAAGGTGCGCCCGTTCTCGATAATGCGCGGCGATTTGGCGGCAAGCGCGCCATCGACGACGCCGTCCTCCGAGATGATGCCGGCGAGATACATCTCGGCGACGACCTCGATGATACCGGAGCCGCAAATGCCGGTGATGCCCGTGGTCGCCGTGGCCTCGGCAAAGCCGTCCTCGTCCGACCAAAGGTCAGAGCCGATGACCTTGAAGCGCGGTTCCAGCGTTTCCGGGTCGATACGCACACGCTCGATGGCGCCGGGGGCTGCGCGCTGGCCGCAGGAGATTTCCGCGCCCTCGAAGGCCGGGCCCGTCGGCGAGGAGGCGGCAACGACGCGTTGCGAATTGCCGAGTACGATCTCGGCATTGGTGCCGACATCGACCAGCAGCATCATATCGTCCTGGCGGTACGGTCCCTCGGCCAGCGTCGCCGCGGCGGCGTCCGCGCCGACATGACCGGCGATGCAGGGAATGATATAGACGCGGCAACCTGTGTTGGCTGCCAGCGCCAGGTCGTCGGCCCAGGTGTGGACCGCGCCCGAGACGGCGAGCGCGAAGGGGGCGCCGCCCAGTTCGGTCGGGTCGATGCCGAGGAACAGGTGATGCATGATCGGATTGCCGACAAAGACGGCATCGAGAATGTCGTTGCGGTCGGCGCCGGATTCTTCGCAAACCTTGCCGATCAGGTCGTCGACGGCCTTGCGCACGGCATCGGTCATCGCCTCGCGCCCGTCCGGGTTCATCATCACGTAGGAGACGCGGCTCATCAGGTCTTCGCCGAAGCGGATCTGCGGATTGGACGTACCGGCGGATGCAACCACATGGCCGGACAGCAGCGACACAAGGTGCATGGCGATGGTCGTCGAGCCGATGTCGCAAGCGATGCCCCATGCCTCGTTGTGCAGGCCGGGCCATAACGCGATCATGGATGCCTGGGCGGTTTCCTCATCCTTGTGGATGGCCGCGGTGACCGCCCATTTTCCTTTGCGCAGAATGGTTTGCACCTGCGGGTAAAGATATTGGTCGACCAGGATGCTGGAGAAGCCCCAATCCTTTTCCAGCGCAGCCTTGAGGCGGTCCAGATCGCCGAGCGGCTTGTGCATGTCGGGCTCCTCGACCTCGACATAACAGAGCTGGACGGCGGGCTTGCGCTCGAAGACGCGGGTGTCGGCGGCCTTGCGGATGATCTGGGCGTTGATCTGCACATCCTGCGGGATGTCGATGACGAGATCGCCCTGGATGGTCGCCGAGCAGGAAAGCCGCCGGCCGGGCTTCAGCTCGCGTTTTTCGGCGTAGCGCTGCTCCTTGGCGCCGAAGGGCGAAAGGTGATCCTCGGCGGATGTGATGCCGTGCTTGGCGAACTGGCCTTCCTGCACCTCGACCTGGCAACGGCCGCAGATGCCGCGCCCGCCGCACACGCTCTCGACATAGACGCCGAGCTGGCGGGCGGCTTCAAGAACGGTCGTGCCCTCGGCAAAGCGTCCGCGCTTTCCCGAGGGCATGAAGAGGATGAGGGGATCGGCCATCAGGCTCCCGTCAGGCGCGGGCGCGCCGCGCCTCGCGTCCGCCGCGGCGTCCGCCGGCTGCCCGCGCCGGTGTAGCGGCTGCAGCGCCGCCGGCTGCCGCCGGCTGGTGATCGCGGTAAGTCATGATCCAGTTGCCGCAGTCCGGGTCGTTGCCGGCCAGCACGTTGGCGGCATGGACCATTTCCATTTCCTGCGGGCGGCAGGGGTTCATGATCGCCGAGGTCATGCCGGAGGCGATGACCATCGGGATGAAGGCGGCATTGATGCCGTGGCGGTGCGGCAGGCCGAACGAGATGTTGGACAGGCCGCAGGTGGTGTTGACGCCGAGTTCCTCGCGCAGGCGGCGCAGGAGGCGGAAGACCTGCTGGCCGGCGGTGCCCATGGCGCCGATCGGCATGACGAGGGGGTCGACGACGATGTCTTCGGGTTTGATGCCGTAATCGGCGGCGCGTTCGACGATCTTCTTGGCGACGGCGAAGCGGACGTCGGGATCCTCGGAAATGCCGGTCTCGTCATTGGAGATGGCGACGACGGGCACGTCGTATTTCTTGCAGAGCGGCAGGATGGCTTCGAGCTTTTCCTCCTCGCCGGTGACCGAGTTGATCAGCGGGCGGCCCTTGGCGACCTGCAGCGCGGCCTCGATGGCGCCGGTGACGGAGGAGTCGATCGACAGCGGCACATCGACCAGTCCCTGAACGATTTCCATCGTCTGGACGAGCAGGGCGGGCTCGGTGGCGTTCGGATCGACCGCCGTGACGCCTGCATTGACGTCGAGCATGGTGGCGCCGGCGGCGACCTGGGCGAGCGCGTCGGCCTTCACCGTCTCGAAATTGCCCTCGACCATTTCGGCGGCGAGCTTCTTGCGGCCGGTCGGATTGATGCGTTCGCCGATGACGCAGAAAGGCTGGTCGAAACCGATGACGATTTCCTTGGTGGCCGAGGCGACAATGGTGCGAGCCATGATGGGTCTGTCCTTACGACTGGGAGTTCATAGAAGGATATAAAGATGTCTTTATATCCCATGTGCCGCGTTCTTCAAGCCACTCGGCGGACTTTTTGATGCCGCCGAAGGGGAAGACGTGAATCTGCTTGACTGCCGAGCCGGGGGTCGTGAGCGCGTGTTTCTCGATCGGGCCGACAACGCCCTCCGGCGAATGGCTCGTCGCCAGCGTGGCGAGGGAACGGGTACGCTTCTTGAAGAAGTCGAGCGAGTTGCCGACGCCGCACATGGCGGCGTATTTGATCAGCGTCGTGATCTTGGCGGGGCCGGCGACACCGAGATGGACCGGCAGGTCTATGCCTTGGCCGGGCAGGCTCTCCGCCCAGTCGATGAACTTCTCGGCGTCGAAGCCGAACTGGGTGACGATGCGCATGCGCGCATCGGTGCGTTCGCCGAAGGACTTTTTCAGCCGCAGCGCTTCCAGCGCGACCTCGCCGGAAAAGTCCGGGCTGCCTTCCGGGTGGCCGGCAACGCCGATATCCGTGATGCCGTATTTGTCGAAAAAGCCGGTCTCCAGCACTTCCATGGTGGACGAAAACTCGCCGGCCTGCTTCTCCAGCCCGCCGCCGATCACCAGCACGTCGTGTATGCCGGCTTCCGATGTCATCGCCTTGATCCGCTCCTCGAGCAGGACCCTGGTGGTCAGGCGGCGCGAGGCGAAATGCGGCACCGCCGTGTAGCCGAGATCGTTCACGCGCTTTGCGGCGGCAACCAGCGTCTCGTTCGTATCGCTGCCGATATCGGTGATGTAGACGCGTACGCCCTTCGGGAACAGGCCGGGGAGATCTGGCGATTCGATGGCCTGTTTCGGCGACACCTCGATGGAGGCGGCGATCCTGTCGGGCGTCTTGCCCTTGTCCATGCTGACTGCGTTCATCGCTTCGTCTCCTCCTCGTAACCCTCGTTCTTCACCAGGACGGCAAGCCGCTCCTTGGTAAAGGTCGCCTCGATCTCGGCGGCGGCCTTGTCTGCCTCGGCTTCCAGTTCGTCGCTGACAGGAACCGGATCGGCCTTGCGCCATTCTGCCAGATAAGCGTCGGTGTCGCGCGCGCCGACGCGCATCGCGCACATGTCGATTGCCTCTGTGAAGCGGATCGGCAGTTCGCGTTTCGCGGTTTCACGCCTTTTGCGGATGATGACCTGAGCCGGGATATCCCGCCAGTAGACTATGATCTTGTCTGCCACTTCCGCCCTCCATGTGGCGATCAGCAATGCCGCAAGCCGCGTCAGGCGGCTTGTTGCGCGACGACGTGCGGCAATTCAAAAGCGACAGAGGGTGCTGTCGCGATCAGAGTAGCCAGGAATTGGCGAAGGCGTGGGCGACAAGGACGACGCCGACCATGATGCAGATGGCGACGATGCCGGTGACGATGCCGACCGTGAGCCAGAAACCGTCACGCTCGGACAGGGCGACGCCGCAAATGAAGCTGGCGAGTGCCGGCAGCCAGTTGCCGAAGGGGATCGGGATGACCACCGCGGTGCCGAAGATCAACGCGACAATACCGACAACCTTTTCCGCGCTCTTGGCGTTGGGAAAGGGCCAGTAGCGCGGCTGGACCCAGTTTTCCATGCGTTCGAGGAACGGGATCAGCCAGGTCGTCATCTTGTGAAACGCCTTGCGGCTGAGCGAGCGCCGCAGGAAGAAGCGCGGCAGCCAGATGGTCGGATAGCCCATCACCATCTGGAAGGCGACGATCACGATCGGGACGCCGAGGACAAGCGTCGTGCCGGGCGGAAAGGGCAAAAGATTCAGGCCGGCGGTAAAGACGAGGAATGTCGCAAAGGAACGGTCGGCCAGCGCATTGCGTATCCGGCGCACCGTGACGGCGCCGTGTTCCTCTTCCGCGAGATCGCGCAGCACCTTGGAGAGGGGACGCGGCTTGCCATAGGAGACGGTTGCTTCAGCCGGTTCGAACTGGTCCGGATTCTGCTGCAACATGATGCCCACTTGCCCTCGACATGCCCTCGACGCGGCTCCGCGTCACTTTGATGACGATATTCCCCAATTGCGACGATTTGGTTTACGATTGTGGCGTTTTTACCAGCCTGTCGGCCTGCTGCAAAGCTGACGTAAGGTCGCCATAGGCGGTGAATTGTCGCTCGAAGGCCAGTCCGAGGAACCCGGCGGCGGCCATTGCCTTTTCGGTCAATTCCGCATCGTCGGTCTGCGCGAGATAGAGCAGCCTGTCATAGGCGCCGAAATACATGTCCATCAGTTCCGGATGACGGTCGAGGCCAAGCGGGCGCACCAGGAATGTCTCGAAGTGGCGAGCGAGGAAATCGGTGACGAAAAACGTCGTCATCCAGTCATCGCCGGCGGCGTCGAAGGCGTCGTTGCCGATATAGAACGAAAAGCAGTGCGGGCCGGCGATGCGCTCGACGCCGTGCTCGGCGCAGACCTTGTCCAGCATGCCGCCGGTGCCGCAATCGGCATAGCCGATGAAAACGTGCTCGAAACCTTCCTCGCGCGCCTTGCGGATCGCCTTGTCGGTTTCCGGCGCGATTTTCTCCGGGTGATGGTGGTAATCGGCGGGCAGGCAGGTCAGCGACACGTGATCGAGGCCGTTCATGCGGCAGACGTCGAGGATCTCGCGCGCGATCATGCCGCAAGCAATTACCCTGACTTTTTGCCTATCCGTCGTCATGGCGGTCCGCTTTTCTTAAGCAATGGCTGACAGATAGTGTGGATAACAGCGCTTGCCTATCGCACACAATCGTTTCATGACGCACACCGTTTGAAACCGTCCAGGGACCTGGGATGCAAGCGCCCGAACTATCTATCATCTTGCCCGCCTTCAACGAGGCGAAAAATATTCCGTTGATCGTCGACAAGATTGCGGATGCGATGGGCAGGATTCCGCATGAAATCATCGTCGTCGACGATGACAGCCCGGACGGCACGGCGGACGTCACGCGCGCCATCGGGCGCGAGAAGCCGAATGTTCGCTGCGTGCACCGGATCAACCGGCGCGGCCTCTCCGGCGCCTGCATCGAGGGCATGATGGCGGCCAACGCCCCGGTCGTCGTCGTCATGGACGCCGACATGCAGCATGACGAGACGCGGCTGCCGGTCATGCTGGAGGAAATCAAAAAGGGCGCCGATCTCGTCATCGGCAGCCGCTATGTCGATGGCGGAGACGCCACCTCCGGTTTCCAGAAAAAGACGCGGGCCAAGGGCAGCGAACTGGCGACCGCGCTCGCCAACCGCATTACCGGCGCCTACACGACCGACCCGATGAGCGGCTTTTTCATGATGACGCGCGACCTGGCCGACCGGGCGGCGCGCACGGTGTCGCGCGACGGCTTCAAGATCCTGTTCGACATCGTCAGCCGCTTCGGGCCCGATATCACCATCGCCGAAGTGCCGTTCCAATTCCGCGAACGCATCGAGGGCGAAAGCAAGCTCGGCTTCTTGGTGACGGTACAGTTCCTCGGCCTGCTGGTGTCGCGCTACACCGGCGGCTTCATCCCGGTAAAGTTCCTGCTCTACGGCCTTGTCGGCTTTTCCGGCCTGTTCGTGCACATGGCCACGCTGTTCGCGCTGAACGGCGGCATAGGCGTGGCGTTTCCGACTGCGCAGGTGGTCGCCACATTCGTCGCGATGACCTCGAACTTCATTTTCAACAACGAAGTCACCTACGCGCACCGCAAGCTGAAAGGCTGGCGGTTCGCCACCGGCCTTTTCACCTTCTACATCGTCTGCGGCATCGGCGCATTGGCCAACGTCTCGATCGCGGTGCGGCTGTTCGAATGGGACTGGTCGGCATGGATCGCCGGTTTCGCCGGGGCTTTGATGAGTGCGGTGTTCAACTACGCGGTGACCAAGCTTGTCACCTGGCGCGATACCTGATCACGGGGCCTTTTCGACCGGTACGGCAACGATCTCGAAGCGGAGCTGGCCGCCGGACATCTGGCGCAGAACGCGCGGCTCGCCGGTGACGCGGTAGCCGCTTTTTTCCAGTTCCGCCGGAAACCACTGCAGGACGTATTCGGTCTCGCCGACTTTCGCCGGCTGGACAGCGACGGCTGCGTCGCCGGTTTGGCCGTCCAGATACTGGAAGTGGCGGGGATCGACGAGCGGGCGGACCGTGACGGCCGGGCCGAGGGCATGGCCCGCCTTGGAGCCGGTTACCCAGTTGCGCGTGATGACGGTGGCGGGAGCGCCGAACCTGGTCCATGCTTCCGCCAACGCCGTCCAGTCCTGCATCTGCCAGTCGATGTCGTAACGCGGCGAAGTGTCGGAAAACGGCCGGGTGAACAGCGCATGACGGGCCTGCAGGCCGACGGCAAACGCGAGCAGCGGAATGCCGACGCAGGATGCCCGCCATGCCAGCAGGACCGGACGGCGATAGCGGTCGAACATCGCGGCAGTCCAATACCCGGCGAGGGGAAAGCCGAACAGGAAGCCGGTCATCGCCCAATGCGGCAGGGATTTGCGGCTGACCAGCGCGATGGAGAGGAAGACAACGGGCGGCAGGATGGCGAACCAGGCAAAGAGGCGGTCGGCGGGGATCGTCGGCCGCCGGATGCCCTTCGCCGCCATCGCCATGATGACGAGCCAGGTGCCGGGCAGGACGTAGACCATCTGGCCGAGCGCCGTGACGGCGAAGTTGGCCGGCTGCAGGGCCATGTCGCCAGCACCGGCCCGGCCGGCCTGAAAACCGAAGGATACCCAGTCATGCGCCGCATTCCAGGCAATGACGGGCACAAGGCCGAGAGCGCCGACGACAAGCGTGATCCAGAGGACGGGCGAGGCGAGCAGGCGCCGGTGCGGCGGACTTGCCAGCAGGAATGCAAGCGCCGAGGCGCCGAACAGGGCCGCCTGGTATTTCGAAGCGAGGGCGATGGCGAAACAGACGCCGGCGGCAAGCCAGCGCGAAGCGCGAAGCGGCCGGTCCGGCGCGAGCAGGTCGGGCAGGACAAGCCGCAGGGTGGCAAGCAGGGCGAGGTCCAACGGCCCGTCGGGCACGACGAAGTGTCCGGCCGAGATGAAGAAGAACGGTGCGACCGAGTACCAGGCAAGCGCCCAGGAGGCGGCTCGACTGCCATAGGCGAGGCGGGTGATGTCCCAGACGAGCCAGCCGCTCACAGCTCCGGCCACAACGAAGGGCAGGCGGGCGACAAAAATGCTCTCCGTGCCGGTCAGCCAGGTTATCAGGTGCGCGAGTGTGAAGCCGACCGGCGGGTGGTCGTAATAGGATAGCGACCAGTCGCGCGAGACGGCGATGGCGTAGGATTCATCGACGGTCGCCGGAAAGACCCACGAAACTGCCAGCCGCAGCACGAGGAAAACCGCGATCAGGACGAGGGCGTCCCGCGGCCCGGTCTCCCGCTCAGGATCGAATTCGGCTTGAGTCTGCATCGCCGCACTTCAATCGCGTTTTGAAGCCTGCGGCAAGAAGAAAGCCCGGGGAATCACCCGGGCTCACAAATGCCTGGCGATGATACGCCGTTCAGGCGGATGCCTGCTGATTATGCCGGCGTTTCATGAATTCCTTGGCGGTTTCGACGGCAACGGCGGCATCGCGGCAATACGCGTCGGCGCCGACGGCCTTGCCGAAATCCTCGTTCAGCGGGGCGCCGCCGACCAGCACCACGTAGTCGTCGCGGATGCCCTTTTCCTTCAGCGTGTCGATGACGACTTTCATGTAGGGCATGGTCGTCGTCAGCAGTGCGGACATGCCGATGATGTCGGGCTGTTCCCTCTCGATGGCTTCGAGATAGTTCTCGACCGGATTGTTGATGCCGAGATCGACGACATCGAAGCCTGCGCCTTCCATCATCATGCCGACGAGGTTCTTGCCGATGTCGTGAATGTCGCCCTTGACGGTGCCGATGACCATTTTTCCGAGTTTCGGCGCGCCTGTTTCGACGAGCAGCGGACGGAGGATGGACATGCCGGCCTTCATGGCATTGGCCGACAGCAGCACTTCCGGAACGAAGAGGATGCCATCGCGGAAATCCTCGCCAACGACTCGCATGCCCTCGACGAGCGCCTCGGTGAGAACCTCATAGGGGGCCCAGCTGCGGTCGAGCAGGATTTGCGTCGCTTCGACGATCTCCTCTTTCAAACCGTCATACAGATCGTCATGCATCTGCTGGACGAGTTCGTCGTCTGACAGTTCGGCCAAAATGATTTCATCGTCGGACATGTGCGTTCTTCCAATGCTGACCGGACCATCCGGTATTATGATTTTGGAGGATATTGAATCGGAAATCACTAAAAATGCGCTTCAATTGCGACGGCGCCAAATGCTTTTGCGACCGAGCGGGCCGAAAACGAGCAGAGATATCAGGAACGAAGCTCGCGCAAACCGTCATGGAGCAACCTAACGCCGAGAAGGCCGAATGCCGCGCCGAAGACTGTCTCGATGCCTCGTGCGAATCGCGCATAGCCACGCACGGCGATCCCGGTGGAAAAGAGTAGTCCGTAGCCGCCATACACAAGGGACGCGGATACGAAGGCGACGGGGCCGAAGCCGAACAGAAAGGTGGCGACAGCCGTCCACATCAGGGCCGCCTTGGGATTGGTCAGCACCACGAGCAATCCGCGCCGCCACGCCGCAAAGCCGTTCGTGGGACGGATTTGCGGCTGGACGGTCCGATCGCCGGCGGTGAGGGAGGCCCTTACAGCCCTGGCCGCGAGAAAGAGCAGGTAGCCGCCGCCGAACACCTTAAAAAGGCTAAGCAGCGAAGGATAGAGTGCCAGCACGGCCGAGAGCCCGAAGGCGACGGCCGTCGCCCAAACCAGCATGCCGCTTGCCACACCGAGCACCGTGAAGATTGCGGCCCGCCGCCCCTGGCCGAGCGCCGCGCTGGCCACGGCAATCATGTTGGGTCCGGGCGCGGCCTGAGCGAGAACGATACCGGATAATGCGAGGAGATAGGCATGAAGCATTGACAATCCTTTGTTTTTCGCGCGGGACCGTGCCGATTCCCGGCATCCAATGTGCCTTATTGTGGCGCTTGGACCACTCGAAAAAAGCGCCGGCGGGATGGCATTCTTCGATTTCATTGTCGCGGCGACGCCAATGGCTGGCGCGAATGGAAAGGCCAAACCGCGCATCCGCCATCATTGTCGAGAGCAAGAGGCCGGGCGCAAGGCGCATCCGGCACGTGCTTTTTCAGGGTGAAAACATGACGGATTCCGCAATGGAAACGGATTCTTCGGTCGAGGAAGCTTCGCGCGGGCGTTCAGGACGCCGCGCATCGGGCGGTGCCGCAGCACGGCGTGCGGCGCGCAGCGGCGGTCAGCGCTCGCCGGCGATGCCCAATATCACCCGCCGTGTGCCAGTATACGAAGTGCTTGACGAGGAAGCGCTGTCCGTCATCGAAACCAATGCAGATACCGTTCTGGAAGAAGTCGGTATCGAGTTCCGCGACGACGAGGAAGCGCTGAAACTCTGGAAGGCGGCCGGCGCGGAGCTGAAGGGTCAGCGTGTGCATTTCCCGAAAGGGCTTTGCCGAGAACTCCTCAAGACGGCGCCTTCGGTCTTTACCCAGCATGCGCGCAATCCCGAACGCAACGTGCAGATCGGGGGCGACGCCACGGTGTTTGCGCCGGTCTACGGCCCGCCCTTCGTGCGCGATCTCGATGGCGAGCGGCGCTATGCGACGATCGAGGATTTCCGCAATTTCGTGAAACTCGCCTATCTGGCGCCTTCGATGCACCATTCGGGCGGCACCGTGTGCGAGCCCGTCGACATCGCCGTCAACAAGCGCCATCTCGACATGGTCTACAGCCACATGTGTTACTCCGACAAACCCTTCATGGGATCGGTGACGGCGCCGGAACGTGCCGAAGACACGGTGGCGATGTGCAAGATCCTGTTCGGCGACGAGTTCGTGGACAACAACACAGTCGTCATCAGCCTGATCAACGCCAACTCGCCGATGGTGTTCGACGACACGATGCTGGGCGCGGCCAAGGTCTATGCGCGCAACAACCAGGCCTGCATCATCTCGCCGTTCATCCTGGCGGGCGCGATGAGCCCGGTCACGGTGGCGGGCACGCTAACGCAGGTGCTGGCCGAAGTGCTGGCCGGCGCGGCCTTCACTCAGCTTGTACGCCCCGGCGCGCCGGTGCTGTTCGGCACTTTCGCCGCCTCGATATCGATGCAGTCAGGCGCGCCGACCTTCGGCACGCCGGAGCCGTCGCTTGTCTCCTATGGCGCGGCGCAACTTGCCCGCCGTCTCGGGCTGCCGTTTCGGACAGGCGGTTCGCTGTGCGGTTCGAAGGTGCCAGATGCGCAGGCGGCGCATGAAAGTGCGGCGACGCTCAACATGACATTGCTTGCCGGGACCAACTTCGCACTGCATTCGGCCGGCTGGCTGGAAGGCGGACTGGTCGCATCCTACGAGAAGTTCATGATCGATATCGACCAGCTCGGCATGCAGCAGCGTTTCGCCGAAGGCATCGACATGAGCGAGAACGGCCAGGCGATGGCCGCGATCCGCGAAGTCGGGCCGGGCAGCCATTATCTCGGCTGCGATCACACGCGGGCCAATTTCGAGAACGCTTTCTACCGCTCGCTGATCGCAGACAACAATTCCTTCGAGCAGTGGGATGTGGAAGGCCGCAAATCGGCGGAGCAACGCGCCAACGCGCTGGCGCGCCAATGGCTGGAGAACTACGAAGCTCCGGTCCTCGATCCGGCAATCGACGAGGCGCTGCAGGCCTTCATGCGCGAGCGCAAGGAATCGATGCCCGACGCGTTCAGTTGAAAGAAGCCCGCTGACGGCCGGGCAAAAGTGGCCGACATCATTCACCGGGAAGTCTGGCGCAGCGTCCGGAACGCGCCGGAATGACCGGGCTCGAAGACGCGCTTGCCCAACGTGGCCTGATACCGCGTGGCGGTTTCGTATTTGCCGAGGGAGAGGCGGCCCCTCCGGGACCTTCCGGCACTCCGGCGCGTAGCGTGATGCTTGTCGGCCATGGCGGCGGGACGATCTGGCCGCATTTCACGGCGTGGCTCGATGCGGAGGCGGAACCGCCCGCGGATCCACTCGATGCCTGGTCGCGGGAGATAATTGGCGGGATCGCCGACCGGTTCGCAGCACGTGCCGTCTATCCATTCGAAAAACCGTGGCTGCCGTTCCAGCAATGGGCGACACGGGCCGAGGGGCTGAGGCCTTCGCCGCTCGGAATCCTGATGCATCCGCGGTTCGGGCTGTGGCACGCGTACCGGGGCGCGCTGCTGTTCGATGTTGAGATTCCGATTCAACAGCCTGCCAATCCGATTCACCTGTGCGATCTATGTGCAGGAAAAGACTGCATGAAATCCTGTCCGGCCGAAGCCGTGAGCAGTGCGGATTTCGATGCGAAGACGTGCGCCTCGTGGCTGCGATCCGGGGCCGGGGAACGATGCCGGTCGGGCGGCTGTCTTGCCCGGGCGGCCTGTCCGCATGACGCTTATCGCTATGGCGACGCGCAAGCGGGCTTCCACATGGCGGCACGCATACGCAGTCTCGAAGAGACCTGAAACTTTTTTCGCGCAAGACCCAAGGAAAGCCCCAAAGCAATCGTCAAACGAACGATGATGACGATGCAGGCGGAAGTATCCGGGCCGAAAACAGGCCATTCTGAGGACAGCGATCACGCGCTCGCGCTGGCGGCGGGGCGTGGCGACCGCGATGCTTTCGCGGCGCTCATCGAACGTCATTACGACACGATGCACCGGATCGCCTGGCGCTGGTGCGGCAACGCATCCGAGGCCGATGACATCGCCCAGGACGTTTCGATCAAGCTGGCGCGGGCCGTCGGCGGTTGGCGTGGCGAGGGCGGTTTTTCGACCTGGCTCTACCGGATCGTGCTCAACGCGGTGCGCGACCGGCGGCGGGCGCAAGCCGCGGAGAAGCGGCGCGTCGAGGCCTTCGCGGTGCAGGCGCTGGTCGAGGCGCAGGGCGCGCCGGAGGCCGACGATCCGGCGCAACGGTTGTGGGCGGCGGTCGCCACACTGCCGGACCGGCAGCGCGACGCGGTGCTGCTGGTACATGGCGAAGGGCTCAACCACGGCGAGGCGGCTGACGTAATAGGCGTTTCGGAGGGCACGGTGTCGTTTCATATTCACGAGGCGAAGAAGAAGCTGAAGCGAATGATGCAAACGCCGGAGGGAGAACAGTCATGACGGACCCGTTCGATCTCGAACAGATGAAGACCATGAAAGCGCCGGCCCCGTCGCGCGAGGCCAAGGATAGCGCCTTGCGCGCGGCGGTGGATGAATTCGACCAGCAAAAAAGCAAATCCCGCGCCAAAGGATCGGCGGCAGGCGGCCGTCTCATGACCATTCTCAAACGGTCATGGAGTACGACAATGACAGCAATGACGAAGGGCCGGCTGATGACCGGCACCGCGATCGCCACCATCCTGGCGGTGCCGCTCGCCGGCTATCTCGCCTTCAGCCTGATCAATGAAGGCTATCGCCCGCAGTTTTCCGACAAGACGATTTCCACCGAGGGAAGGGTGCGCGAGGAGGCCGAGGCCGACGACGCGGAGATTGCTTCCGAGCCGATGTCGGCCGACGAGGCGATTGCCGCGGCGCCGCCGCAGGCCCAGTACAACATGGCGGCGAAGCGGGCACCGGCGGCCCCGGCTGGCGCGGTGATGCGGCAGTCGACCGTCGCGGACGGGATCGCGCCGATGCCGCGCGTCGAGGAGCAGAGCCGCGACCGGTTTCAGAGCTTCGAGACGAACGGCGTGAAGACGGTCGCCGAGGAGCCGGTCTCGACGTTCTCCATCGATGTCGACACGGCGTCCTATTCCTTCGTGCGGCGCTCGCTGATGGAAGGGCGGTTGCCCGATCCCGACAGCGTGCGCGTCGAGGAACTGATCAACTATTTCCCCTATGCCTATCCGCTGCCGGAAAGCCGCGAGGCGCCGTTCGGCGTCAATGTGACGGTGACGCCGACGCCGTGGAACGAGGGCACCAGGCTGCTGCATGTCGGCATCCAGGGTTACGACATCGTACCGGCGGAACGGCCCGCGGCGAACCTCGTCTTCCTGATCGACGTGTCCGGCTCGATGGACCAGCCGGATAAGCTGCCGCTTCTCAAAAGCGCGTTTCGCCTGCTGCTCGATAAACTCGGTGACGGTGATACGGTTTCGATCGTCACCTATGCCGGCAATGCGGGCACGGTGCTGGAGCCGACGAAGGCGTCGGAGCGTGAGACCATCCTGCACGCCATCGACACGCTGCAGCCGGGCGGCTCGACCGCCGGGGCGGCGGGGATCGAGCAGGCCTACCGACTCGCCCGCGCGGCGAAGATCGACGGCGGCGTCAACCGCGTGATGCTGGCGACCGACGGCGACTTCAATGTCGGGCCGTCCTCGGACGACGAATTGAAGCGGATGATCGAAAGCGAGCGCGAGGCCGGCATCTTCCTTTCGGTGTTCGGCTTCGGGCAGGGCAATTACAACGATCAGCTGATGCAGGTGCTGGCGCAGAACGGCAACGGCACGGCGGCCTATATCGATACGCTGTCGGAGGCGCAGAAGACGCTGGTCGACGAGGCGGAGTCGACGCTGTTCCCGATCGCCAAGGACGTGAAGATCCAGGTCGAGTTCAACCCGAAGACGGTCGCCGAGTACCGGCTGATCGGCTACGAGACGCGTGCGCTCGCCAGAGAGGATTTCAACAACGACCGCGTGGACGCCGGCGATATCGGCTCCGGCCATTCGGTGACGGCGATCTACGAGATCACGCCGGTCGGCAGCCCGGCGGTGACGAACGACCCGCTGCGCTACGGCGAGGCGGGAACAGCGGCTTCCTCCGGCGATGCGTCGGACGAATACGCCTTCCTGAAACTGCGCTACAAGCTGCCGGACGAAACGGCGAGCAAGCTGATCACGACGCCGGTCGGGCCGGGGCAGGAACGTTCGCTGCAGGCGGCGGGCGACGACACGCGGTTTTCGATGGCGGTGGCGGCGTTCGGGCAGAAGCTGCGCGACACCGACCAGGTGGCGGGCTATTCGTGGGATGCGATCCGCGATCTGGCGGCGGGAGCGCGCGGCGGCGACCCCTATGGCGAACGCGGCGAGTTCCTGCGGCTGGTCGGGCTGGCGAAGAGCCTCGACCGCTAGACGATTGACCGGGCGCTGCGCCGGGTCTATTGAGGCGGCGGGCACGAGGCGCCCGCCGCTCACCGGTTTTGCCGATGGTGAAGTCCTCCCGGCCAAGGCCGGTTCCATGCAGACCCGTTTGACACGCGGTCGCGCGGCAATGTGAGCGCCCGCAATTTCTGACCGCATGATGGAACGGAACTGCATCATGCCCGATCTTTCTTTCGACATGCCCCGCACCCGCGACGAGGCGAAGCAGCGTGCCAAGATGCTGCGCAAGGACCTGTTCGCGCGTGGCGTGAAGATCACCTACGGCCAGGCGCTGGAACGCGTCGCCGCCGAACTCGGCTTTCGCGACTGGAACACCGCCGTGGCGCGGCTTTCCAACGATCCGGATTTCACCCTCCGGATCGGCGACACGGTGAGCGGCACATATCTGAAACAGAGTTTCACCGCGCGGGTGCTCGCCGTCACGGAAATCTCCGGCGGCAGCCATTTCCGGGTGACGCTGGATCTGGAGGAGGCCGTCGACGTGGTGACGTTCGACAGCTTCTCGTCGTTCCGCCAGCGGGTGAACGGCACGGTGGACGACCGGGGCATCTCGCCGGCGAGGACCAGCGACGGCGAGCCGCATCTGGTAATCCGGCCGCTCACCTCGGCCATGTCGTGACAAAAACAGCGCCCGGCATTGACTTGCGCCTGCCGGGCGTGCGCCTCTCTGCGTGAAAACGGGAGGACGCATGACGCTGAAGCTTGCCGATATACTGGCCGCGCGCAACACGATCGCCGGCGTGGCGACGGACACGCCGCTGGTGCCGTCGCCATATCTTTCCGAATTCTGCGGGCAGGAGTTCCTGCTGAAGCTGGAGACCTGCCAGGCGACCGGCGCGTTCAAGCTGCGCGGCGCGATGAACGCCATCGCCTCGCTGCCGGACGATGCTGCCGGGGTGACCTGCTGTTCGACCGGCAATCACGGGCGCGGCGTCGCCTACGCGGCGCGGGCGCGGGGCCTGCGCGCGGTCGTCTGCATGTCGCCAATGGTGCCGCAGGCCAAGGTGGACGGCATCCGGGCGCTCGGCGCGGAAGTGGTGATTACCGGCGAGAGCCAGGATGACGCGCAGGCGGAAAGCCTCAGGCTGTGCGAGACGGAGGGGCTGGTCGAAATATCGCCGTTCGATGCGCCGGAGGTGATCGCCGGGCAGGGAACGATCGGGCTGGAGCTTCTCGAGGCGCGGCCCGACCTCGACACGATCCTGATCCCGCTTTCCGGCGGCGGGCTTGCCGGCGGGATCGCGCTGGCGGCCAAGACGATCAACCCGGATATCAGGACCATCGGCATCTCGATGGACCGGGGCGCGGCGATGCACGAGTCGCTGCGCGCGGGCCGTCCGGTCGAGATCACCGAGGTGGAGAGCCTGGCGGATTCGCTGGGCGGCGGCATAGGCATGGACAACAGGCTCTCGTTTGCGCTGTGCCGCGATCATCTCGATGATACAGTGCTGGTCAGCGAGGAGGATATCTATTCCGCCATGCAGACGCTCTATTACGAGGACCGGATCGTCGCCGAGGGCGGATCGGTGGTCGGCATCGCGGCGCTGATGAACGGCAGGATCGACAAGCCGAAGGGGCCGGCGGCGGCGGTAATCACCGGGCGCAATCTCGACATGCAGCGGTTCACCGCGATCATGAACGGCGAGGACGTGCAACTGGGCGACAAGACCGTGAAGGGACGACGCCATGGATCATGAGGTGCTGATCGCCACGGAGAAGGACCTGCGCAAGGCGGTGACGCTCGATCTGGCCGCCGTCGAGGTGGTCGAGAAGGCGTTCGCGGCGCTGGCCACGGGCAAGGTGGTGATGCCGCCGGTCATGTCGATGAACCTGCCGGAGGTGCATGGCGAGGTCGACGTGAAGACGGCCTGGATTCCCGGCTTCGACGGTTTCGCGATCAAGGTCAGCCCCGGCTTCTTCGACAATCCGAAGATCGGCCTGCCGAGCCTGAACGGGCTGATGATGCTGTTCTCGGCAAAGACCGGGCTGGCCGAGGCGCTGTTCCTCGACAATGGATACCTGACCGATATCCGCACGGCGGCGGCGGGCGCGGTGGCGGCGAAATATCTGGCGCCCGGCCATGTCGCGACGGCGGGGGTGATCGGCACCGGCGTGCAGGCGCGGCTGCAGATGGCGGCGGCGCACCTGGTGCGGCCGTTCAGCCGGGTGCTGGTGTGGGGGCGCGACCGCGACAAGGCGAAGGCGTGCGCGGCGGATATCGAAAAGCTGATCCCGGTCGAGGCGATCGCGGTGGAGGAGGCGGCGCGGGCGGTGCATGACGCCGAGCTGGTGGTGACGACGACGCCGGCACGCGAGCCGGTGGTGCGGGCGGAATGGCTGAAGCCCGGCCAGCACATCACCGCGATGGGCTCCGACCAGGAGGGCAAGAACGAGATCGAGGCGAAGGCGCTGGCCGACGCCGACCTCTATGTCGCCGACCGGGCGAGCCAGTGCGAATTGCTGGGGGAATTGCAGCACGCGATCCGGGCGAAGCTGTGGACCGGCGGGGTGCCCGCCGAACTCGGCGACGTGATCGCCGGCAAGGCATCCGGACGGCCGTCGCCCGGCGCGATCACCATCTGCGACCTGACGGGAACCGGCGCGCAGGACACCGCGATCGCGACCCATGCGCTGAAAGCGATCCGCGCCGCGGGCGCGGGCGTGAAAATCGCGACCTGATCCGTCCCGCCGTCAAGCTTCGCTTCGCTCGCTGGCGGGCCGGGTTTTCTGTCCCGCCCTTAAGCTTCGCTTCGCTCGCTGGCGGGGCCGAGTTGTCTGTCCCACCCTTAAGCTTCGCTTCGCTCGCTGGCGGGCCCCTGTCAGAATCCCTCGGAGAACAGCGCCAGCGCGGCGGCGACGGCGAGCGGCGTCGTGAACAGGCAGATACCGAGGATGGACGCGACGATGTTTCTTGTTGTCATGGCGCGAAACCCTTTCATGCCGGCGCGATTGCCGCGCCTTACGGGAAAACGCCGGACCTCCTCCGCGGTTCCCGCAGCTCCCGAATCATCGGGACCTTAAACAAGTGTGATCCGGCATTGTGGCGGAACCGGGACGGGCGGAGCATTGCGCGCGCGGGGCAGACAATTCCGTTGGGCAAGCCGCGCATGCGCCATTGTTATCCACACCCGGGCGGATGCGGATGGCGCATCGGAGTCTATTTGTCCCGCCCTCACGCTCCTCGGTCATGACGTGTCCGGGGGCTTCAGCGCCTGGACAGCCAGCGCGTGGCATTCGCTCAATATGTCATCGACCCGGTGGGCCGGTTTTCGGCGGCGGCCCGGCGGGTGGCCGGGGCGGATTGTTTGTCTTTGGTTCGCGCCCTTAAGCTGCGGGTTTTTCTTTTCGTAAGCGGCAAGCCGCTGACTCTCCTCGTCGTAAGCGGCAAGCCGCTGTCCGTTGCCCGCTGGCGCGAGTGCGAGCCGCGCCTCGCGGCGGGCGAGGCGTCTGGCGTGGCGGGGCAGGTCGTCGAGGGCGGCTTTCAGGGAGAGGATGCGGCGGCAGAGATGGCGGGCGCTCACCTCCTCGTCCGGGTCGAGCAGATCGAAGCCGTCCTGCGGGAACGGACGCTTGCCGTCCCATGCTTTCGTGTCGAAGCGGCGCGGCGGGTCTGTCAGCGGGAACGCGCGGACGCGCGGCGCGGATTTTTCCGGTTCGGCAGGAGCTTGCGGCTCGCTCCACGCGCGGGCGAGGCCGAGATTGACTTCGTGGAAGGTCAGCACGCCGGCTGCCACCAGCCGCTCGATGCCCGTAGGTTCCTTCTCGGGGCGGGGCTTGGGAGGCTTCACCTCGATACCGCGCGCGGCGATGACGATCAGCCGGCGGGCGGCGGATTCGGCCGGGCGCAACAGGCGCAGGATCATCCGCCAGACCCGGCGCGGCACCTCATCCGCGCCGCCCTCGTCGAGCCCGGCATAGGCGAACAGCACCGCGACGATGCGGGCAAGCGCGTCACGGTTGCGGTCGATTGCTGCGGGCTGGTCGAATGTGTGTCCTTGCGCGTTTGTCATCGGGCAAGGGTAGGAGAGGCTGGCGGGCGGTGGATAAGTTTGGGCGCGGATTTTTAGGTTCGGTGTTGGCGATTGGCCGTGAGCTCAACCCACCCTCCGTCATCCTCGGGCTTGACCCGAGGACCCATTCCGTGAAGCTCGAACGATGGGTGGCTATGTCTACATGCTGGCAAGCAAGAAGGGCGGCACGATCTATGCCGGCGTCACTTCAGACCTGTCGCAACGCGTCTTCGATCACATGCAGCGCCTCAAAAAGAAGAGCTTCACCTCCCAATACGGCGCCGCCCGGCTTGTCTGGTACGAGGAACATGACGACATCGCCGATGCCATCCAGCGCGAAAAATCGCTGAAGCGCTGGCGGCGGCAATGGAAGATCGACCTGATCGAGAGCATCAATCCGGAGTGGTACGACCTCTATCGCGGGATCGGGTGGTGAGCATTCTGCGATGCCGTGCCGGAAGGCGGCTTCACGGAATGGGTCCTCGGGTCAAGCCCGAGGATGACGGCGGATGGGGTGGCATCGCGGCTAGTCGCCAACATCGGCGCTTTTGCCCCTCTCTTGTGATTTCCAAGGACTTAGCAGGCTAAGCCCGGGAAACACCGCCCTTCGCTATCGCTCCTGGCGTTCGTCGCTCCAATCGACAAATCGTTGTCGATTGGCAGGCTACGCCGACCGCTCCTCACCCCGCCGCAAGGGGGGAGATAGGGCGCCGCCCTCGTCCAGCCCGGCATAGACGAACAGCACCGCGACGATGCGGGCAAGCGCGACGCGGTTGCGGTCGATTGCTGCGGGCCAGTAGACCATGCGTCCCCTCCTTTGCGGGCAAGGAGGAGGGTACGGGAGGCGGGGGAGGGGTGGATAAATTGTTAGCGAACGCATCAATCCCAGTCTATCAGGCGAGGCTAAAATCTATTAAAATAGATATCACAAATACCTATAATAT